>Ga0074044_10000003_pt1 | contig 241076 bp, 185 predicted proteins | sample BogForMeECP23OM1_FD_94443 | JGI IMG/M metagenome (GOLD analysis project Ga0074044, IMG submission 94443) | Bog forest soil microbial communities from Calvert Island, British Columbia, Canada - Bog Forest MetaG ECP23OM1 | ecosystem: Environmental > Terrestrial > Soil > Wetlands ...
ATGAAAACAGCCGCTGCGCGCAGGGCGCCGGAGAGATGGCCGAGTGGCTGAAGGCGCACGCTTGGAAAGCGTGTTTACTCGAAAGGGTAACGTGGGTTCGAATCCCACTCTCTCCGCCAGTTTTCAAATCACAGCCAAACATGCGGGTTCCGGGAACTGGTTACTATTTTTGAACGGTTCCGGTTACTAAAATCGTGAGACAAACAGTGAGAACTGCCTGGCTTTCGTGTTGGTCTTCGGCAGTGCGGGCACGCGCCAGTAGATTGCTCGCAACCAATCCAGTTCATGAATAGTCGGCCATCCGGAAGTTGGCGATAAACGGGCTTCGAGGACATTCTTTTCACACTTCCCTCGACTTCTGGCCCGCGTTCTTCCGATCGAAACCGAGACGGGTGCCGTCGCTGTTGGAGGAGATCGTCATTCTTGTCTGATGTTGCTGTAGAGAGCGGGAAAGTCATCTCTACACAAACTTCAAACGTCAGCGCGACTGCCACGCGGCCGCCAAGCGACGTAGACCTTCTCGCGCCGGGACATTGTTGCGATCGAGCTTTAGAACAAGTCCGTATTCGTAGCGCGCCTGACGATAATTGCCGCGCGCGGTTGAGAAATAGGCCTGGCTCAGCAGATCCGGGATGTCCTGTCGGCTGAAACCGTCTACTGTCAAAGCAGGTTCCGAAACGCGTTTTCGGGCAGACGGCTTTGGCATGATTGGCGTTGTAGTTTGCTGGTCATCGTCGCGGGAGGCAGAAGACGCGGCGAGTGAGTCGTGGACAGTTGCATTGTCGGCTGCGGGTTGCTTGTGGTCGCTCGACTGAACCGCTTGAGGGGAAGTGGTCTGAGATGCATCGACCGACTTCCGGGACGTCTCCAGCGGTGGAGACGATGCCGGCGCTCCTGAGGCGGGTGCGTTTTCACTTATTGGATGATCGCTCGACGACTGCGCTACGACCGGCTGCAAGGTTGGTACGGCTGCGGGACTCGAAGCTGCCGGAATTGCGGATGTCTGTGAAACCGCCGCCGGAGCACCCGGCGCATCCGGATTTTGAGGGCGGGCGGGCGCGACGCTGGGCTGATCTGCGGCATGACTGGGAATCTGCGTGAAGTGCTCACTGAGCTTTCCGGGATCTGCAGTCAGGGCTCTGATCTTGCTCTCGAGTTTCACCACGAGCGGAGGAAACTCGCCAGTTTGTGAACGAATGTAGAGAGCCCAACTTGCAGCTGCAATGAGAAGCAGTGTAGAAATCAGAATCAGGCGCGGCCAGATTCGCGGTTGAGATGGCTTGAGTTGATGCCGAGCGGCTGCCGGGGTTGGCGGCCGTTTGGCGGCCAACCTTTCTGCGGGAACGGTCGCGGGCGGGGTGAGCCTCGCGCGAACCGAATGCTCGAGGAAGGCCTGCCGCATTTCCTCGCAAGTCTGGAATCGATCCCTGGGTTCTTTGGCGAGGGCTTTTCGGATGACGGCATCGATCCCTCCGGGAATCGCGGGATTGATGAGCGATGGCGCGACGGGATCCTCATTCACGATCTTGTAGAGGACCGTCGCGATGTCGCCAGCGAAGGCCTTTTCGCGGGTCAGCAGTTCATAGAAGACAGCACCGAGGGAGAAGATGTCGGCGCGATGATCCACTTTCTTGCCGGCGATCTGCTCGGGAGCCATGTAGCTAGGCGTACCTACGACGAGCCCGGTTTGCGTGAGCGATGTGTTCTCGATTTTAGCGATTCCGAAGTCGAGAACTTTAATGGCGCCTTCTTCGGTCACCATAAGGTTGGCCGGTTTGAGGTCGCGATGAATGACGCCGCGGGCGTGTGCAAAACCGACCGCGGCGGAAATCTGGTCAGCCCAAGAGAGGAGCGTGGGCAGGGAAGGCACGCCCACATCAGCCAATAACTCAGCCAGGGTGGTTCCCTTGACGAACTGCATGCTCAAATAAATAGCGCCGTTTTCCTCGCCAACGTCGTAGATGGTGATGATATTGGGATGATCCAGTCCGCCGGCTGCTTTGGCTTCTTGCTTGAGCCTCTCGATCATCCGGGCGCGGTCGGGAGCGTTATTGTCGATCAGAATGGTCTTGAGTGCGACGGTACGGGCAATTACGGAATCGAATGCTTTATACACGGCTCCCATGGCGCCGCGCCCCAACTCTTCCTGAATCTCGTAGCGGCTCAGGGCGGTGAGGTGCGCCCGACTCGCCGGACGCGAGTGCCCAGAAGTGGGCTCGTCAGCAGATCCCCGCTGCTCAAGCTGGTTGTTGGGTGGTTTTGCCGATTCCATGAGAAATCCCTACTGGGCTGTCATCGCAAATAGGCGCAAACGCACAAGTTATCGAGCCTATGTGCACCTCCTTCATCATAGCCCCGCCAAGTTTTGCTTCCCACTTACTTTAGTTTTGATTGGGCTATCTATCTTCTTCCATGCGTTCCCGCCCGCGAGAAAATGTATGCTTGCGGACTTTTATGAAGTCGTGGAAGACCATTTCTTTCCCCAGTCCTTCGAAGCAGCCGAGCGAGGTCTCTATTCTCGAGCGCTACTCGGTCGCGGTTGTTCTCGTCATTGTTCTTGTTCTTGTGGGTGGAGTATCGATCACGGCTCACGCCAAAGATACGTCCCTGACCGCGGTGGTTTTGTTCGACGGACCCCAGGGCGCGGCGTATGTGCAGATCACAGAAGCGGCGCTGAATGGAAAGATCGAAGTTCGCAGCTGTGACGGGGTTTCGAGGCTCGACAAGAATATTTACAATGGCCTTCCGCGCGCGTCCCTGGTTGGCGCTAGCTCGCTTCAGCGCGGGGCGGACGGCGTACTCACGCTGACGGCAAACGGCAAGTCCGTCTGTGTTCTCCCCAGCAATTTGAAATTCGAACGGAGCGTTGAACTCACGCCAGCGGCGGCAGCTGAACAAGCCATGATTCGCGGCACGCTTGTCGCTTCTTCGCCTCGCGATGCCATGATCCCAGAATTCAAGCCCGGCGTGCAGCTGGTGTTTATCGCCGCTCCGGACGTTGAACTTGCTGACTTCCTGCGGGCGCAACGAGCGAACACTCTCAGAGACTGGGAGGATTTTTCAACGCGTTATTCGTCTTCCGCACGCCGAGCTTCCGCTCAAAATGCCATCGCAGGATTTCATCAGCAGGCAGCCGAAGCTGCTTTTGCGCAGTATCAAAGTTCGAACGGCGCCAAAAAACAAGACCTCGCCATGCTGCGCCAGGCAAGCTCGGAGGCACAAATCGCCAGCCAGTCGTCTCCTGACTACAAACCCGCCGTGCGGTTAATGGACGACATAGGGCGAGAATTGGACAAACTGGCGCAACCTGATCAGACACGCCTGCAGGCGTACCGAAAGGCCCTGCAAGACCATACTCCTGGATATTCGGAACTGTCTGCTGCCAAGCTGCACGTAGAACGCCTGTTGGAAGTCCGGTCAGACTATGCTCCTCTGCTTAGTCTGCAGCGCGAGATTGCCGCCGAGCAGCGGAAGCTGGACACGACCATCTTGAAAGCGCAGGTGTTGGTGGTAGAGTCGCATTACGATCAGGCCGTCAACTCGCTGGGTCCCTATGTCGCATTCGCTTCCGAAATGCCCCGCGTGGATAGCGTGCTCAATGCAGCGTTCCAGCACCACTACGAACGCGGACAAAAACTGTCGGCTAGTCAGGACTGGGAAAAAGCAATCCTGGAGTTTGGCAAAGCGGCGGCCCTCCGGCCCGACCGCAAGGATGTCCAGGCAGCCGCCGACAATGCCGCCGCTCAAATCGAGATTCAACACAATCAGGAAGCAGCAAACACGGCTGTTCTCGAGAGCGACGAGTACGCGCGCAAGAACCAGTTTGTCGAGGCCTATAACGTCCTCGCCGACTTACCTGAAAAACAGCGTGCTTTGGTACGGCCGCAGCTCGCGGCATTGTCGCGCAACTATATCGGCGGCGCGGTGCAGCGCGCACAGAAAATCCAGGAGTCGCACCTTCCGATCAAAAACCCGACTGACGAGAATGCGGCGCTGGAGGCCTATGTTCTGTGGGATCGCGCGAGCTCTCTAGCGGATGATCCGGCGATCACGCTCAAACGCGATTTCCTTTCCGCCAAGCTCAGTGCTTACTACCTCGATCAAGCCAATCGAAATCTGCAGAAGGCTTCAGGATCCGGAGTCGGTGTTGGGTGGCTTTACCTGAAACAAGCGGTGCGGTACGGGATTACCAATCTCGACAGTTTAAAAGATGAGATGGCTCGTTACGAACCGCTTTATCAACGGCAATCCCAACTTTCGGTCGGCATCGTGTTTCACGATCAAACTTCACGTCGCGACAGCCATGGTTTCGCCGACCAGCTTGCGGACGCGATCATCAGCGGACTGGATTCCTCCGGGATGCCGATTGCGGTCATGCGTAATTCCTCGGAGGTTGAGGAGGCGCAGCCGCCCACTTTCACGCTCGTCGGACAGGTTCTGGAACATCGCATGGTCAAGAACGTGAACCTGGAGGCTCCGGAATCGAAATACCGGGCGGGCGCGCACGAGACAAAAAATCCGGCTTGGCTGCAAATCGAAACAGACTATGAATCCGCCCAATCTCAGCTCAGCTCGGCGCAGCATGCGCTGGCTGACGCCCAAGCGCAACACAAAAAGAAGCAAGTGATCGCAGATGCCACCGACGCGGTGCAGCAGGCACAGAAGAACGTCGATGTGTTGCGACATAAGTTGGAGACGACGGAGCAGAGCCGGGTGGAGATCGTCGTTGAGTCTTATCACTACACAAAGAAGACCATTGATCTGACTGCGTCGGCGGAGATCGTATTCCAGTTCCGCGACCGGGCGGGCAATTTTTTCGGGCAGCCCGCCGATGTGCATAAGGAAAAACACACTACGACCGTCGTTTTGCAAGACGTCAAAGCGGACGATACCGAAGGAATCACCAACCAGGGCGTGGAACCGGACGGGGCGCAGTTTCTGACAGATCTGGAAATTGATTCCCGGAATGCCCTGGTCAAAGCGGTGCGAAAAAAAGCGGTGGAACTGCCCGCGGCAGTCCTGCAGGCAGCGAGAACACAGGCGCAACAGGGCGACACGGACGGAGCCGCGGAATTGTATGTGTTGTACTTGAACGCAACTCCTCAAGGTGCATCTCCAGGGCGAGACGAGGCCGTCAAGTTTTTGCGCGATCAGTTCAATTTAGCGTTGTCGGCAGATACCAAGCTGTAATCAGTCAGACAAAGGGCAGTCGAGTACCTTGGTACTCTTTCCTTCTATGTTTTCAGGCGCAGAATAGAAGGTGATCGTCGAGTGGTAGCGCCAAGGAAAGCTCGCTCCTCTCCCCTACCACAATTGCTTTCGCAGATCACGCATTTTGGAGCCGTGCCATGGCCGAGCTGTTTCTCAAATTTGAAGACCGGGTCTTACAAGAGATCTTGCTTTCCGGCGGCACAGTCACCATTGGCCGTCAGCCAGACAACGTCTTTCGCATCGACAATCCTGCCGTCTCGGGACATCACGCCAAGGTCTACGCGGAAGGCGATCACTATGTGATCGAGGACTCCGAAAGCTTTAATGGCACGTATGTCAACGGTCAACGCATCAGCAAGGTGGTACTGAGGGACGGAGACAACGCTACTATCGGCAAGCACACGATCGAATTTCGTGACGAGGTGCGTCAGGTTGCCGGCCCGTCTGGAACTCTCGATTCCGCCGTTGATGGGCACCTGCCCAAGCCGCCACAGCTTGATCCCACGATGGTCTTGGACACCGCAAAAGCGAAAGAAATGCTGACGAAAGCGGCCGCTGCAGCAGCATCGTCGGCCGGTTCGGTTGTGGTCCGGAGAATCGGCAGTGCTCTAAACCAGTCGCCAGTCAAGACCACGCCCGTGGTACACCAAACCATTGGCACACTAACAATCGTCAAAGGCCGAACTGACCAGCAGCGCTACGTCCTGACCAGTAAACTGACTCTGATCGGTAAATCGAGGATGGCCGGCATTCGGCTAAAGCGCTGGTTCGCTCCCCGCGTTGCAGCCTTGATCTACCGAGCCGAGGATGGCTATTTCATCGCTGCTTCCGAAAACAAGGTAACCATCAGGGTGAATGACATCGTGGTCGAGGGCGGCCAAAAACAACTTGAAGCAGGCGACGTAATCGAACTCGCAGGTATCAAGGCTGTTTTTGCTACCTAACCGGGACGCTCGGAGGCAACCCTTCGATTTCAAAGAAGCGGCGCGCACCGTGCTCCTCGAATCGAGTGCAGCGAGCACGTCCCCGGATCAGCGAACTGGCCGGAAGCGCAATGGCGCTATGAAATTGTTCTGCGCTGGGGTGCGAAAACGGCCAAGCTTTGAACTTGTACTTACGAGTTCCCCAGGCAGTCCACACCAAAGGTAAGATTCCATGGCAGGAGAACTCCCCCATGAATCACCTTATTCGCTCCGGAAGCGTAGCAGCTATTCTCGGATTCCTTGTGACCAGCGGCCTATCAGGCTCTGGACCAACGATAGCGGTGATCAGCAACAATCAGCCAGGGGCGGGCGGTGTACCCAGCGTCGTTGCCGCAAGCTCCAGCCTCAGCTCACCACCGACAGCGGAGTTGCACTCCGCTGGGCGGCATAATGCGTCCGCCGCTGCGCACGCAAAGCCACTCGCTGGCAAGACCGTCACCATTACTATTGACGCTTTGACTAACCGACACGCGATCAGCAGATATGTTTATGGCGGTGCCTACCCTCAGGACGCGGCGACCATCACCGATAGCGGACTGACTGAAGTGCGCTGGGGCGGCGATGCGACGTCGACTTATAACTGGCGGCTAGACACTTACAATGCCGCCAATGACTACTACTTTGAAGACTATGCTGCCGAAGGGTTCGGCAATGGCAGCGATGGGAACGCCGCGCAGTTCATCCAGGACGTGATAGCGGCTGGCAGCACCCCGCTGATGACGATGGTGATGCTGCCGTGGGTCGCGCAGAGCCCCGAGACGTCGACGCAGCAGGGAGATTCTTCGGACAACTATCACTGGAGCTTTTCAGTTGCGCAGTATGGGGCGCAATGCAGCGTGGATCCGTACAACACGGACGCGGGCGACGGGATTGTTTCCGGCACGTGCAGCAACCCGACCTACCTTACGGCAAGTCCAAATGATGCATACTTCCCGCTGCTCGATCAGCCCGGGAACAACGATCCACCGAACAGTGTTTATCGCAACCAGTGGGCGACGAATTTGGCTGCTGCTTTCGGCAGCGCTCCGCATTTTTACGATATGGACAACGAGATTGAAATCTGGGGGAGCACGCATCGCGATGTGCATCCGCAGCCTTCAGCTTACGACGAGTTGCGCGATACGTTTATTACCGAGAGCCGCGCGCTGAAAGGGTGGGACCCGGCGGCGATTCGCTTGGGGCCGATTACCTGCTGCTGGTGGTTTTACTGGAACGGCGCCAACAACGCCGACAAGCCTGCTCATGCGGGAAACGACTTTCTCCCCTGGTGGCTGAATGAAGTCTATTGGCAGGATCAGGTCGCGGGTACGCGTTCGCTCGACGTGTTCGATCTGCATGCGTATCCTGACACGCCCGACACTTCGAGCTACACGTTAGCGCAGAAGCGGGCCTTGGCACTGCGGATATTTCGCGACTACTGGGATCCAACCTATGTCAGCGTGGGCAGCGATATCGACCAGAAATGGACCACGTTTATTCAGCCGAAGAAAACGATTCCGTTCCGGCTTCCGCGCATGCGGGCGATTGCGAACATGATCTATCCGGGCACTCCTCTAAGCATAACGGAGTGGAATGCGGCCATCGCGGGCGAATCGGATTACTCGACGGCACTCTCCGATGCCGACGCCTATGGCATCCTGGGGCGGGAGCGCGCTTACCTGGCATCGCGTTGGGTGGCGCCGGTTCCGGGGAATCCTAATTATCTTGGTCTGAAGCTCTATACAAATTATGACGGGCAGCATCACGGCTTCGCTACAACTTCAGTTTCGGCGACGAACGACGGCAGTCCAAATCTGGTCAGTAGCTTTGCGGCGATGAACTCTGCCGGCACAACCTTAACCGTGATGCTGCTGAACAAGGCTCCTGCAACCACGCTCGCCGCTCAGTTTGTGATCTACGGATTTACGCCCTCGCAAGTTACGACTTACACACTGGGACCGAAGAATCCCACGCAGATCGTGGCCTCGTCACCGCAGTCCTGGCCATCGAGCATGACGCTTGCTCCGTATACGGCAACGCTGCTGGTGATCACAGGTTCCTCCACGCTGCCGAGCGCGGAGTGGGATCTGAATCCTGATACGGTGATGGTGGCGGCGGGAGGGACGGTGACGCTTTCTCCGAAGATTGTTTCGGGAACAGGGACGGTTACGCTGGGAACTCCGCAGGCGGCTACCGGAATTACTCTTGCGGTGACGCAGGGCACGGTAACTCCCGGGCAGAACGGAGCGATTACGGTAACAGCGGGCAAGACCCCTGGGTTCTATCACTACAGCGTTCCTTCAACAGATAACGCCGGGGTGGCCCAACAACAGGAGGGATACATTGTTGTGGGCAATCCTCCAGCATCGCTTAGCCTACAAGGCAACAATCAAACCGGGGCGCCCGGAACGAATCTCAACTTTTCCGTTACTTTGGCTCCGGGGAAGTCGGGTGGCACCTCGGGCACTGGAGCCGACATTCTGTTCACCGCCGACTCGGGAACGCTCTCCAGTCGACTGGTGACGACGGATGCGTCGGGGAACGCGGCGGTGGTGCTGACGTTGCCTGCGAGCGCGGGAACCGTGCATGTGACGGCAGAAGGGCCTTATGGACTGGGGCATCCTGTGGCGACTTTCACCGAAACGACGCAATAGCAAGTCAATGGATGAATGCCGAGAGTCGTTTCGCTTGCGACATCCGAGCGAGGTTGAGCTGCGCTCGTCTGGACCGGCCAAATGAGTCCGTACCTCGCAAGGGAATGCTTTTCAACTATTTTTCGCCGCGCAGGCCGACGCTATGTTGCGCTTTAATGGTCGTGAAGGGAAAAATGTCCGGAACTCGTTGTAATCGATAGAGCTCTCTCCGGGTTGGGCAGCTCGTAATCGCTCTGAGGGATGGAAGGTTTCATATTGTCGCAGAATCAACGCCAGTCTCTTTCAGATCTTCCTCGCGGCGTAGGAGGAAAACATGAAGCTCTATCATCTATGCCTGCTTATCACACTTCTTTTCGCGGTCTCTGAGAACGGCGTGGCCCAATCAGCCATGGTGCCGTGGCTCACGCGCTCTGCCGATAACTCAAGAAGCGGTTGGAATCAGCACGAGACGCAACTGACGCAGGCGTCAGTTCTGTCTAAAGGAATTTTCCGAGCGACTATTATTCCGGTTATCGGGGATGCGCGAGGTGTCGAAGCGCAGCCACTCATCTTGCCGAATGTAAAAACCACCCGCGGAACGCGCGATGTGATGGTGCTTCCTTCTATGGCCGATGTAGTGCGTGGAGTTGACGCACATGATGGCTCCGGCATTTGGCAAGTAACGCTGGGAACGCCGATAACCGGATCACAAAGTATCGACAGCCATCAAATCAATCAATTTTGGGGCTGCATCTCCACCGGGGTGATCGACGCGGACACGCAGCGCCTCTATCAGGTTTGCTGGATTTCGCCGGACAATAGCGGCGACCCGAAAACGGGACGCTACTTCATGTTCGTGCTGAACGTGGCAGATGGAACGCAAGTAGCGAAGGTGCTGATTCAGGGGAAGAGCGGAACGCAAGATTTTAACGGTGGGATGCGCAAACAGCGGTCCTCTCTGGCGGAGACGAACGTCAACGGTGTGAAGACGGTGTTTGGCTGTTCGGGAACAATCTTCGAAACTCAGACGGGCGTGGCTTCTGGCTATTGCTTTGCCTTCGATGTGGCGAGCAACACCGTAAGCGCGATGCTGGCGACGACGGCCGGCGAGGGCGCCGGCATATGGATGGCTGGCCAAGGTGCAGCTGCGGATTCACAAGGATTCCTCTACCTACTCACGGGCAATGGGGACTTTGACGGTGCGACGCAGTGGGGCGAATCATTCCTCAAACTGAAGTACACGCCTCCTTCAGGAGGAGCTCCCGGCAATCTGCAGGTGGTCGATCACTGGACGCCGTGGATGGACCTGGTCAGGAGCGGGCAGGAGGCGGCGCCGGCCGACAAGTTGGCCGGCGTGAGCGCTCCGTCGGAAGCTGTCAAGCCGGTTGGTGGTGGCATGAACGTTTCTCTGAAGAATGCAAAACGGTTGGAGATGATCGGTGCCCGAGGCGCGCCCATTGTCATCGTTTTGCCGGAGATGGCGTCCGGGAACTGGTCCGATGAAGATTGGGGGTCGGCGGGTCCGGCGTGTATTTTCGCGATTGGCGTTTGCATCGCTACGGGAAAGGACGGGATCGCGTATCCGATAAAAACAGCGGATCTTGGCGGGACGACTATTGCCGACCTCGCCGACGCTAAAGCGAACTGTAGCAAACTCGCGGCGCCGCCGGTCTGGCTGACTATGGATCCGGGTACGGTTGATCCCTGTCCAACGGATGCCCGGTCGTTGAACTTCTTCCCTCAGGGCGACACGGCACATCTCCACATGACGCCGGCGCAGTTCTTCGACCCGGTGCTGCAATCGTGGACGATTTTCGCCTGGGGCGAAAATTCACAATTGCATAAATGGGCGGTCAGTCCGACAGGAAATCTAACCTATATTGCGCAAAGCAACGAATTCGCGAGCGCGGACGTGCGGGGAAATCCTCCGGGAGGAATGCCAGGCGGGTTTTGTTCTGGATCGAGCAACGGAGCAGATCCCAACTCAGCGATCCTTGTCTGCACTATCCCGTACGGTGATGCCAATGCTCAGGTAGTGAATGGACGTTTGCTCGTCTATGACGCTGTACACCTCGCTGCCGATGGATCACTCAAGGTTCTATGGGACTCGCAACGCTTTGCGATCACGTTTATGTTTAACAAGTTTGATCCTCCGGTGATCGACGGAGGTCAAATCTATGTGCCGAATTATAACGGCGGCGTGGATCTTTACCGTCTGGTGCAATAGTGCGTTGTCGGCGAGGATTTCTAAAACCGGCTCCTTAAGTTAGCGCTTATGGGGTGAGGCTTCGACAAGCTGCTCGCGGGTGAGCTTGGTCGCCGGGTCCAGAGATAGCACCAGCAAACTACTGCAGCTTCGCGTATTCGGCTTTGGCTTGCTTGTAGAGGGGGATACCGGGGTCGGCGTCTCTCCAGAGGGTGAGGAAATCCTTGTAGGCGGCAAGCGCCCGGACGCGGGCGGCATCGGAATCCGCGCCCTGCGAAGTTCTCGCTTGCAAGGCATTGGCACGAGCCACTCCCAGATGCGCTAACGCTCCCGTCCAGCAGTTCCAGACGATTCCACTGTGGTCGAGGATCTTCTGAAACTCGGCGGCGGCGGCGCTGCCCTGTCCGGTTGCCAGATATGCTTCTCCGCGTACATGCGCGTGATAGAGGCAGGAAAGATTGTTGACGAAAGCAATCGACCCAAACTCGACGGATGAAACAGGTTGCAGAGCATCAAGTGCGGAAGCCGGGTTCTTCCTGTTCAGCGCCAGTTGCCCCTGTATGGTTGGGAGCCAAAGCGACTGCATCTGCGTGTTCAGTGGAGAGCGTCTCCCTGAGTCCTGTGCCAAGGATTCGGCTCGCGCCGTATCGCCCGCCATGGCAAATGCAAGCGCGACTTCGATCTCGACCCCCTGACTCCCGGGAGCAAGCTTCAAAGCCTCCGTCGCTGACTGTTGCGCTTCCGCAGCATAGCCGTAAGCGGCTTCCCGCTGAGCAGCAATCGCCTGCCATATTGCCGCAGTTTCCTTGCTGTCAGCCCTTATGGCGGAGTCCACAGCCTGCTTGGTCAGTTCCCGCGCCTTGATGAGCCGACCGGCATACGCCTCGGTGTCGGACGCGAGTGCAAGCCCCCAGTTCTCGAAATCGGGCTTGCCCGCAAACCACTGTTGCTGTTCCGCCATCGCCGGAGTGTCCACCCCGAAAAAGGCAAGAGCATACAGAGCATTGTGGAAGATCGCATCATCCATTTTTCGCTCCTGCTGCGCCCCGACAATGATTTGCCTCGCTTCGTCGAAGTGCTGCAAGGCAAGGGCGTAGCTGGCGAGATTCCCGTACTCACTTACAGCATCCGGTGCAAGGTGTAAGGCTTGCTTCGTGATCTCCACAGCTTTCTCATACTGTCCCTGTTCGGCGTACACCGTGCCCAAATTGCCATACGCCGCAAATATACGTGGGTAGTTCTCAATCTCCTCCTGATACGTCCGGGCTGATTTATCGAGTTCTCCGGTTAAATTCTGGTAATAGTCGGCCGTGATCTCCAGCTTTTCCCGCTCACTGGCATGCTCCCGTAACTGGAATGCTTTGGTCGCGTACTGGCTGGCCCGCCCGACCTCGCCGAGGCTCCGGTAATCACCGCTCACTGCCTTGTAGCCCAAAGCAAAATTCGGATCGAGCTCGATGGCGCGTTGATGGTACGGCAGGGCTACGGCGGCACCTTTCTCGTTCGAGGCTTTTTGTCCAAGGCTAAACGCTTTCAGAGCTTCGAGCGAAGACGTGGTGGCCTCTGAGAGCGGAGCATCAAACTTCTGCACGGTAGACAGAGATTCGCCGAGCTCGCCGCGCAGTTTGGATGCAGCCCTGCCCAGCGCGTCCAGCACTTTTTCCTTGGCCGCTGCCGTTACCTGCTCCTCCCCGAGAGTGTCTCCATTCTGGCAATTCACAGCCTTCAATCCCAGCACATATTCACTGCCCAGATTTCCAATTGCTCCGGCAATATAAGCTCTGCCTCCCGCACGCAGGCAAAGCTCGCGGGTTACCTCGGGCGTGAGTTTTGTGCCGACCGGGCGGGTCATCTGTTGCAAGGTCTTCGTAACTTTGTTGTCGGAGAGCACGTTCAGGAAGGGCGATTGTCGCAGGGAAACGTGTAGCGCCGTCTTCAGCGTATCGTCGAACACGGCATCCCCCGTGCTGTTGGCAAAATCGGCAAGGATGATGGTGTCTTTCTCGGTCAGGCGCTTGGTCTGCTGCCGCGAATGATAGTAAATCCCGCCCGCCACGAGCAAGACGACCACTAAGACGGGAACCACAATCCTCCAGAGCTTTCTAACCCCAGCCGCATGAGCTTCTGGCACCGTCACCGTGCCCGAGCGTGGCGCAGTACCGTGTTCGCTCTCGAAGTCTCGCTTCAGCCGTTGCAGATCCGTGCGAATGTCCGAAGCGTTCTGATAACGAAGGTTACGGTCTTTCTCCAGCGCCTTGCTGATGACCTCTTCCAACTTGGGCGGCACATCGGGATTCAGCCGCACAGCGGGCGTGGGAACCGCGTCGAGAATAGCTTTGTAGATGACTCCCGAGCTTTCCCCACGGAATGGCAGCGTGCCTGTAGACATCTCATACAGCACCGCGCCAAAGGAGAACAAATCCGTTCGGGCGTCTAACTCTTTGCCGCGCACTTGCTCCGGTGACATGTAGGCGACGGTGCCGAGCGCACTGCCGGGACTCGTCAAATGTTCCTCTGACTCGATGGTCGAGGAGTTCATGCCAATGCTTTGGGACTTGAGCGAGACCTTTGCCAGCCCGAAATCGAGAATCTTCGCATGTCGACGCTTGGTCACAAATATGTTCGCGGGTTTGATGTCCCGGTGGACGATACCTCCTGCATGGGCTGCGTCGAGTGCGTCCGCTATCTCGATAGCGAGAGACAGAATTAACTCAGTCTCCATGGGACGCCCGCCGATGCGATGCTTCAGCGTCATGCCATCCAGAAACTCCATGGCGATGAACGCTTGACCATGGGGGTCGTCAATTTCGTAGATCGTGCAGATGTTTGGGTGGTTCTGGGCGGAAGCAGCCCGCGCTTCGCGTTGGAAGCGAGCCAGGGCCTGCGCGTCCTTAGCAATGTCGTGAGGCAGGAACTTCAAAGCAACAAAGCGATTGAGCTTCACATCCTCCGCTTTGTAGACCACACCCATCCCGCCGCCGCCCAGCTTCTCTATGATCCGGTAGTGCGAGATGGTCTGGCCGATCATTGCGCTGGAATCTTAGGACGGCAGGTAGGGCAAGTCAATGAGTGCTGGGAAGTTGGCAGCGTTCAACATGATCGTTGGCGGAAAATCAATTACACTCGTTTACCCCAGCAACGCTCCGGGGAGCGATTGACGAAGTTCAGGCTGCGGTGCTGATAACGAACCCTAATTCTATCTGCTCGGCACCTTGCTTGCATTTCGTTCCGTCCGGCATAGGAGGCGACTGACGCGGATACGGTGCGGTTTGCAAGACGCCGCTTGACAACCAGCTTAAAACGAAAGTAAATGTAAGGATTCGTAATAAACCGATGCCCATGCCATCCAACCGGTGATGGGCGCGGTCCAGGAGAGATGCTTATGTCGCGCAACGCTTCGACTCTGCGGAATGCCGGCATCGCACCGGCCTCGATCCTGGTGGTTGTCCTGCTGCTGGCGCAGTCACTTGCCGGACAAATAGGGGCTACCTACTTTGTGTCGAAAAAGGGCAGCGACAGCAATCCCGGCACGATCGGCTCGCCCTGGTTGACCATTCAGCACGCGGCGAATGCGGTCTCGGCGGGCGCCACCGTGTACGTATTCGGGGGAGTCTACAACGAATCTGTGAACTTTCCGAAGTCTGGAACGGCGTCGGCGCCGATCACATTCCAGAGCTATCCCGGCCAGAGTGCAGTGATCGACGGCACCGGCTTGAGCGTAACCGGCACCCGGGGGCTCATCAATATTGTGGGAAGGCGAAGCTACATCACGGTCAACGGATTTGAAATCCGCCAGTACACGACGAGCAGTGAAAACGACGTTCCGACTGGCGTCTGGATCACCGGTTCGGGCACGGGAATCCAGATTCTGAATAATCGGGTGCACAACATCACGACCAAGGCGGAAGCGAATGGCAACGCTTTCGGCATCGCCGTTTACGGAACTTCGAAGACTCCGATCACGCAGTTGGTCATCAGCGGCAACGAGGTTTACGACCTGAGAACCGGGGAGAGCGAATCCGTGAACGTGGATGGAAACGTGACCCATTTCAAAATCACCAATAACCTCGTTCATGACAATGACAACATCGGCATCGACGCGATTGGATACGAAGGCGTGGGGCCGGTCGGCTACGACGAAGCCATGTATGGGGAAATCAGCGGGAACACGATCTACAACATCAGCGGGATCACGAATCCTGGCGAGGGTTATGAATACGATGCCGATGGACTCTACTGTGACGGCTGCGCCTATGTCACCTTCGAGCGGAACGTAATTCTACAGGCCGACTACGGCATTGAGACGACCAGCGAAAATCAAGTCTGCCAATCGAATGGTACCGAGTGGTCTGGTCCCAACAATACCGGAACCGCCGCCCGAGGCAAGTTCCCCTGTTATGGCAGGTATGTGACGGTGCGCAACAACATCTTCTACAACTCCAATGCTTGCGGGAACTCCATTGGCGGTTATGCGCCCGCGTCCAAAAACGGAGGCCATAGCAATGGGGGAGGCAGCAGTTACCACGACGTCTTCGTCAATAACACTCTCTACAACAACGCTACCCAACCGGGGAACTATTCGGAAGGCGGTTCAACCGGAGAATTCCAGATTCAGAACCAGGTGGGCAGCGAGCAAGGGGACATCTACGAAAACAACCTGGTCTATGCCGGCACCTTCAATACCTGGATCTACAGCTACGCCCCGTTTTCGCCGACGTATCCCGCTCCGCCGGCGACGCTCAATTGGAACCTGTACCACTCCGACGCCGGTTATGTAGAAGGAACATCCATCTGGTGGGGTAACTTCAGCAGCTACACGAGTTTTGCGAACTGGCAGACCGCGAGCGGTGAGGATGCCAACTCCCTGAACGCCGATCCCCTCTTCGTCAATCTCCGAGCCGCGCCGCCAAACTTCGACACCATCCCTTCGTCGCCTGCCATCGCCGCCGGCAGCACCAGCCTCCCCTGCAGCGTTGGCTGGTGCGATCCCGATGGCAGTTCCCCCGACTCCATCTATGGCAGCACCGACTTCATTGGCAATCCTCGGACGAACGGCTCGAGCGGGGACATTGACATTGGCGCCTACGAAAACACGGGAGCCGCAAAATACAACTCATTGATGGTGAAGCTGACTGCGGAGAGCCGCACTCTCGGACCAGGTGAGGCGACCACCCTGACGGTTAAGGTATCGGCCAATCCTGGTGGCGGCGGCGTGCCCAGCGGTACGGTGAACTTCATGCTGGGGTTGACCTTGCTGAAAAAGCAACCGCTGCTGCCCACCAGCGCCACGGAGTCTACCGCAAGTCTGCCGCTGAGTGCGTCGGAACTCGCCCCAGGGTCCAACACACTAACCGCAGTGTACTCGGGGAATTCGATCGCGCCGTGTTGTCCTGTATCGGGACCGCCGGTTACGGTCTACGGAAGCTCAACCTCGGCGGCAATCACCGTGACGAAGAAGGAGTAAATCGCGGTCCTTGGACGAGACGCAGGCCCGATCACGCCGGTGGGATATGGGCGCTCTGAACCGATTTACGTCATACTTTGGCGGCTCTTTCGTCCTTTGCGGCTAATTCTTCGGCGAGTTTGCGCACGTTCATGGAGTGCTCGTACGCCTGTCTGGAGAGTTCGTGCGCGGTCGCGTGATCTCCTTTGTTATGGGCGACGGCAGCCGCGGCGTGGGCGTGGGCGGCAAGGTTGTGGAGTTCTGCGATTCGATTGTGCGGACTCTGTGGCATGGTGTTCTCCTTGGCCGATGGGGCGACGGCGGCTGCCATCGTTGCACGACTCGGTTTACGCAGCGTGCCTAGCTGGCGTCACGATACTCTTCCGGGACGTCGTCCTCTGGCACCTCGCGCGTAGTCACTTCCGCTACGTCCGGATCCTTGGCATTCTGCACGCCGTCGACAGCATCGGCTTCGAACGCGTTTCCCTGTTCTAGTAATTCTTTCACGCTTTCAGAATCCGCATCGGCTTCATCCGATATTCCCTGCAGGTCGCCGGACTGCCCGGCGGAGTCCGGTCCCAGTTCGTCCTGGCGATTGTGATTTTTCGCAAGCATAGTTACCACTCCAGTTAAACCCTGCTGCACTGATTAAACCCTACTGTTTAGACGTGGATCTTTCAAGCAACCCTAAGGTTCACTATGTTCTCTCTAGTGGCTGAATCTAGTGAATCGCCACTATCGAACCTGAGGCTTGGAAAGACTGGTCAGAATTGATCAGTTTATCAATTCGTGCCCAAGACTCCAGCCGAAGTTGCAGGAATTCCGAGGCGCTCTGGGAAGTGATCAACATTGAACAGACTGCTCGGGACACGTGTGTTTGTATCGTTGGAAGCGTCTTGGCACCTGAGGCGATCAGAGGGCGAAGGCGCCTAACGCGAGGTCCCCTGAAACGGCCAATCGCCATTTGGGGCAGACACAGGTTAATAGGAAATTCGACATGATGACGTTTCAGTGCCGTAACTGCTGCCGCAACAATGCTTATCCTTCACACAAGCGAACTGTGTTTGAACGCGTTGTTTTGCCATTATTCTTGCTGCGGCCGGTGCGCTGTGGACACTGTTTGCGTCGTCAGTATGTGACCATGTTGTGCGAGGTGCAAGATCGTCGACAGCATTCCCAGGCGAAGCCGCGGGTGGCCGCCTAGTTTTCCCCGTTTCCACCGTCGTCCTGAATCTTTACAGGTGAGCCATCTTGACCAGATTCGGAAGATGGCCGGGTGTTATCCTATATCGCGAGAAGCCAAGCGGCGGCACGAAGCAGCGGTTCGAATCCATCAAAAGACAAGTAGGGTAAACGTGGGTTCCCAAGTGACGCGAGATGTGGCGTTTTTACCTACCCAGGATTCGCGGCTGCTCACCAACGCGAGTCAAAACTACTGATAGCAAACTGCTTAATTAGGCATAGCCGCGTGGTACCGGATTTGCACCGAGGTCTTTTGTGCGCCTGCTCACACTTCGCCTCACACTTTCGTTGATGGTTGGGATCACACTGATCTCGCTGTTCTCGGCTTATTATGAGGTGCGATCTCAAAGACGGGGTCTGCGTCGAGACCTGGAGCGCCGCGCGGAAGTACTAGCAGAGAATCTAGCGGACCAGATCGAACCCTCTCTCAATCTCAGCCAGAGCTCCCGCCAGAATCTCCAGGTCATGATTGATCGGTTTGGCAGCCGGGAACACCTGGCCGGGATAGCTATCTATGACCCTCAAGGCAAATCCATCGCCATAACCCCCGGACTGGCGCCGCGACTCGCCGGTGAACCTGGGGTGGTCCAGCAGGCGGCTGCGAAGGGCCAAAGCGCCGGGGAATACAGCCGGCTGGGAGAAGCTTCGGTCTATATTTATGCGCTGCCTCTCCATGAGGACGAAGCGGTGGTGGGCGGACTGGCGATCGTCCACGACGCCAGCTATATCAACAACCAAAGCAAGAGGGTTTGGCGCAACACGTTTCTGCGAGTGCTGGTCCTGGTTTTCCTGCTCACACTGACCACCCTGCTGATTGTGCGCTGGAGCATTACCGGCCCGATTGCTCGGGCGGCGCAGTGGATGCAGGCATTGCGAACCAGCAAGATGTCGGCGCGGCCGGTCATGCCAGATCTGGATCTGTTCCGCCCACTCGCCCATGAAATGACCACCTTCGCCGCAAGCCTGGTGGCGGCTCGTTCCGCAGCAGAACAAGAGGCCCAGTTGCGCCATGCGGGAGATGCTTTCTGGACCGCGGAACGACTGTCGGTCCACGTGCGTGGCATGCTGGGGACCAGCCGCCTGTTCGTAGTAGCGAATCGGGAGCCTTATATACATAGGCGTCAGGGCAAGTCTGTGGAGGCGATGGTTCCAGCGAGCGGACTGGTGACCGCGCTCGAGCCGGTCTTATGCGCCTGTGATGGAACCTGGGTTGCGCACGGGAGTGGGGACGCGGATCGCGAGACCGTGGACAAGCATGACCGCTTGCGCGTTCCGCCCGACGACCCCCGCTATACCTTGCGCCGGGTCTGGGTGAGCAAAGAAGAAGAAGAAGGCTACTATTACGGTTTTGCCAACGAAGGGCTGTGGCCGCTGTGCCATATTGCCCACACGCGCCCTCTGTTTCGTGTCTCCGACTGGGAACACTATCAAAGGGCCAACCGCCGGTTCGCGGACGCGGTATTGAAAGAAATGGAGGGAATGGAGCGTCCGGTGCTGCTGGCGCAGGATTATCATTTTGCGCTTCTGCCTCGGATGATCAAGAAGGCGCGCCCGGATGCGCGCGTGGCGATTTTCTGGCATATCCCGTGGCCGAATCCGGAGGCGTTCGGTATTTGTCCCTGGCAAAGAGAACTCGTGGACGGATTGTTGGGGGCTGACCTGATCGGTTTCCACATTCAATCCCACTGCACCAACTTCCTGCAAACGGTGGATCGCGCGTTGGAGTCGCGGATTGATTGGGAACATTTTACGGTGAATCGCGAAGAACACCGCACCGTCGTAAAGCCGTTTCCCATCAGCGTGGGGTTTCCGGAGAATCCGCCGCCCGCGGAGGCCGGGGAGTCCACATCCGGGGAATCCAGTGCCGGGGAGCGGGTTGCATTGCTGCGAGAACTGGGGATCGAAGCGGATTACCTGGGCGTGGGCGTGGATCGCGTGGACTATACCAAAGGCATTCTGGAGCGCTTCCTGGCCATCGAACGGCTGTTGGAAAAGCATCCGACCTATCGGGAGAAATTCACATTTTTGCAAGTGGGAGCGCCCAGCCGCACCCGCATCAAGCGTTACAACGATCTGTTGATCGAGGTGGAGGCGGAAGCGAACCGCATCAATGAACGCTTCCAGGCAGGCAAGTGGAAGCCCATCCTGCTCATGAAACGGCAGCACAACCACCATGAAATCCAGCGGTTTTACCGTACCGCGGATCTTTGCCTCGTTACCTCTCTGCACGATGGCATGAACCTGGTGGCCAAGGAATTCGTGGCGGCACGCCAAGATGAACGAGGAGTGCTGGTCTTGAGCCGTTTTACCGGCGCCGCCCGCGAATTGCCGGACGCATTACTGGTGAACCCCTACGACATCGAGCAGATGGCGGAAGCGATTCGTTTCGCCCTGGAGATGGACGCCGCGGAACAGCAGACCAGGATGCAGCACATGCGCAAGGTAGTTAGAGAACACAACATCTATCGCTGGGCGGGCAACTTGATCACAGAACTATGCGAAGTGCGCCTCGACGCGCCGGGAAACAGGTTGTTGGGACCGCAGATGGGGCAATCACCGATTAAGCCATCAGCAAAGTCGATCCGTATCGATCAATCGGTTGATGACTTCGATCACACCAGCCCCGTAACTGCCACCGGTGACCAGGTCGGCGCGCTGCTTGAGCGAAGGCAGGGCGTTGGCCACAGCGACTGAGCAACCGCAAAAACTGAGAAGTTCGTGATCATTCTCTGCGTCGCCGATGCCCACGACGCTCTGCCTCGAAAGCTCCAAATCAGACAACACAGCGGAAAGGCCCGTAGCCTTGCTGGTCCCGTGGGGCAAGATCATGACCGATTCTTTGTTGAAGATAACCTGCAGGTTGAGGTTCAGCCGCTGGATGGCCAGAAGGACCGCGACGTCATGCGGAGGTCTTACCGTTGCCACAATGCACCTTCCGACGGAAAGCGGTACCCCCTGCTTCCGCAAACTGGCCACGAGCTCGGCGGAGGGCGCCGGACACAAGAGTCGCTCCTCGCCAGTTTCCGGGTGATAAAGGAGTGCGCCGTTCTCGGCGACGATCCGGTCAAACAGATGCAGGCTCGAAAACACGTCACGCAAACTCGGAAGTTCGCGGCCGGTGGCGAGGATCAGTTTTCTACCCGATGCGCGCGCCCGCTCCAAGGCCGCCGTGGTGGAGCGATTGACCTGTCCGTCGCGGGCCAGAGTCCCATCGTAGTCCGATACTATCGCGCGAAATCGCATCGTTTTTGCCATTTATGTAATGATAAATGGCTGATGGGACATTAGCTCGCGCTCGGTCGAGCGTTCGGCATTGGGCGAGCGGGGAAGCGGGTTGCCCTGGCTGAACTGAATCGTTTGAGTGATGTACAAGGTAATTTAGGATGGGATGCGTCCTTCTGACCCAGGTTGTTTTCTTGTGGTTCAGTTCGACGAAAACTCCGCGGAAAGAGTAAGCTGAACTGGGTTTACTGTATAGTTGAGTTTGGGGGTGATGAGTTGGCAGAAATTCGATTACAAGAGGGCGAGTCGCTGGAGAACGCTTTGCGACGGTTCAAGCGCAAGGTTATGACGGAAGACATTATCAAGGAAGTGAAACGTCACTCCTATTACTTGAAGCCAGGCGAAAGACGCCGGGTGAAGCAAGCCCTGGCGCAAAAGCGTGCCCGAAAAAAGATTCGCAAAGAAGGACTGACTCCGAACCGTTAGGCGCGCGCGTCGCAGGCCTTCAGGCGTATTCGAGCTTGCCGTTTTCGGGGCGGACGTGTCGCTATTCCTGTTTACGAGTCTCGGCTGGCATTCCCTCGCCGGGGCGAATTCTCTTGCCGCCAGGGAGACAGATTCTGCTGGATGTATTTGTCGCGGGCTTTCCGTGTCGAAGCCGAGTCGTCTAGAGATAAAACGAGACTAAAAAGGCCTGACGAGGTGGAGAGAGACGTGCACTTCGCCAGGCCGCTTCCAGGCCGACCAAGGCATCTTCGGGCATTTCCGGGCTCCAGTTGTCAAAGAGTTGTCAATTTGTCGTCTTTTTGGGCGCATAGTGGATCGAATCTCGCCCCTGAAATTAAAATGGGCCGCCAGCCAAGAAGCGGTGACTCTTCCTTGGCTATCGGCCCATTCGATCCGGACTGGGATCAGAGGTGATAGCTTGATGGTAGTCCCTCGTTATTGAATGTCAAGGAGCAACTTCCACTGCCAAGACAGGCTTTTTCCTTGGAAAATTTTCGAGCTGGCCGTGGTCAGATCATTGACACTTGTTTATCAGGGTGTTAATTTTATTGGTTTTGGAAGCGGCACTTCTTCCATCGAGTCACCCAGCGAAATCAGCAAGGAATTGATCGTCAGTTCGATCATCAGAAAATGGACCAGATACTCCGTCAACTAGGCGAATTACTGCTCGGAGCCGTGCCCACCGTCCTTCTCATGGTGACTCTGTACATTCTTTATACATTCCTGGTCCACCGGCCGCTGGCTGCCGTATTGGCGGAGCGGCGCAGCCGGACCCAGGGAGCCATGGAGAAAGCGCGAGCTGACATCGCTGCCGCCGAAGCCCGCACGGCTGACTATGAGCAGCGCCTCCGCGAGGCCCGGCAGAAGATTTTCAAGAGCCAGGAAGTCCGCCGGCAGCAAGCCAATCACGCCCGCGGCCAGGCGGTGAATCAGGCGCGCGCCTCGGCCCAGAATCAGGTCAAAGAAGCACGAACTGCATTGGAAGAAGACAAGCAGCAAGCGATGTCGAAGTTGCAATCAGATGCCGCACGGCTCGCCAGTGAAATCGTGCGCACTGTCCTGCGCCCCATGGCCGGGCCCACACAGGTAGGCGGGCAATGAGAATGAAGCGACAGATCAGTACGGGCAAGGGCTCCTCAGTTGTTGCAGCCGGCCGAAGCTCGGCAGTAACCCGTGCTTGGATGGCTGGCGTGCTGGGGTTCGCATTCTGCGCGTTGGGGCCGTCGATAACCGTGCGAGTTTTTGCGCAGGAGCAGACGCCCGTGTCAGGGCAGCCATCGGCATCCGGGCAGTCGTCGAGTGAGCAATCGCAATCCGGTAAACAGCCCCAGCACGGCATCGCGGGAGAGTTGGTGCAGGAGACGCGCGAGGCTGCCGGCGAGGATGAGGAAGAAAATGTCAACCTCAAGCACGCCGGTCCGGTGCGCTGGCTGGCGCGTCAAATCGGCTGGAGCGTGCACGGCACGCACCTTCTCTTATCGGGCGTGAACTTCGCCATCATAGCGGTCATTCTGATCTGGGCGGGACGTAAGACGCTGCCCGGATTGTTTCGCAGCCGCACGAATTCGATTCAAGAAGCGTTGCAGGAGGCGCGAACGGCGAGCCAGGACGCGAATCGCCGTTTGGCCGACATCGAGAACCGACTTCGCGAGTTGGATGTCGAGATTGGGCGTATGCAGGCCACGGCCGAAAGCGAAGCGACTGCCGAGGAGGCGCGGATTCAGAAAGCGGCGGAAGAAGATATGCGCAAAGTGGTGCGCGCGGCGGAGCAGGAGATTGCCGCCGCCGCCAAGCAAGCCCGCCGAGAACTGGCGAATCACACTGCCAGCCTGGCCATCGCCCTGGCCAGCAAACAGATTCATGTGGATTCCAACACCGACCAGGTTCTGGTGCGGAGCTTCGCCACAAAACTGGCGACAAAGAATAATGATGGCGGAAAGGACGGCCGGTAGATTATGGCGTCCGTAGTCGGAACCTACGCTCGGGCCTTCGCTGACGTAGTCTTGAGCGACACGGTGAAGACCGGAAGCGGCCATCTCGATCCCGCGCGGTCGCTGCACGAACTGCACAGCATCGAGGCTCTGCTTAAAGAGAGCGATCAGTTGCGCCGGGTGCTGGAGAATCCTTCGATTCCGGGCGAGAGCAAGCGAGCCGTGCTCGATGCCGTTACTGGAAAATTAGGTACAGCCAGGCAAGTCAGGAACTTTGTAGCCGTGCTGACCGATCATCGCAGGCTGCCGCTGTTCAGCGAAATTCTGAAGCAATTGGAAGAGGAGTTAAACGACCGCCAGGGATTCGCCGAAGCTGAAATCAGCACGGCGCGCCAACTGACCGAGCAGGAGAAGCAGCTCTTGGAAAGCGAGATCACGAAACTGACGGGGAAAAAAGTGAGAGCAAGGTACCAACAAGACGCGACCCTGTTAGGGGGCGCCGTGGTGCAGGTGGGCAGCACGATCTATGACGGATCGGTAAAAGGGCAGTTGGAAAGAATAAGAGAGCAGTTAGTGGAGAGCTAGCCGGTTCCAGGCTAAAAGCTAAGAGTAAGAGCAGACTTTCTATGGCGCAAATCAAAGCAGACGAAATTACGCAGCTCATCCGCGAGCAAATCGAAAACTACGAATCGAAAATCGCGGTCGACGAAGTCGGGACGGTCATTACTCTGGGCGACGGCATTGCCCGCGTCTACGGCCTCGACAAGGTCATGGCGGGAGAGCTTCTCAGCTTTCCGCACAACGTGGCCGGCATCGCGATGAACCTCGAAGAAGATCAGGTCGGAGTCGTGCTGCTGGGCGAGTACACCGAGATCAAGGAAGGCGACGAGGTCAAACGAACCGGGCGCATCATGAGCGTGCCGGTGGGCGATGCGCTCATCGGGCGTGTCGTCAACTCGCTCGGCGTGCCGATCGACGACAAGGGTCCGATCGCCAGCGAGCAATTTATTGCGCTCGAACGCCTGGCTCCTGGCGTCATTGCCCGGCAGCCGGTGCGGGAGCCGATGGCGACTGGGTTAAAGGCCATCGATTCGATGATTCCCATCGGCCGGGGGCAGCGGGAACTCATCATTGGAGATCGGCAGACAGGCAAGACCGCGGTAGCGCTCGACACCATCATTAACAGCAAGGGCAACAACCTGATCTGCATCTACAACGCGATCGGGCAGAAACGTTCGTCAATTGCGCAGGTGGTCAAGATTCTCGAAGACGCGGGCGCGATGGAATATACAATTGTGGTGGCCGCTTCGGCTTCCGAACCCGCGCCGATGCAGTACATTTCACCGTACGCGGCGTGCGCCATGGGCGAATATTTCCGCGATAACGGACGCCACGCCCTTTGCATCTACGACGATCTTTCGAAACATGCGGCAAGCTATCGCGAGATTTCGCTGTTGCTCCGGCGTCCTCCTGGCCGCGAAGCGTATCCGGGAGATGTTTTTTACCTTCACTCGCGACTGTTGGAGCGAGCCGCCAAGGTAAGCGACAAGTTAGGTGGAGGCTCACTGACCGCGTTGCCGATCATTGAAACGCAGGCGGGAGACGTCTCGGCCTACATTCCCACGAACGTAATTTCAATCACCGACGGCCAGATCTATCTTGAAACTGACTTATTCAACCAGGGCGTGCGTCCGGCGGTGAACGTAGGATTATCGGTAAGCCGCGTAGGCGGCAGCGCCCAGATTAAAGCGATGCGCCAAGTAGCCGGAACCCTGAAGCTTGAATTAGCTCAGTATCGCGAACTGGCGGCCTTCGCCCAGTTCGGCAGCGACCTCGACAAAGCTACTCAACAACAGTTGAGCCGCGGTCAAAGGCTGGTCGAACTGCTGAAGCAGGGCCAGTTCAGCCCGCTTCCGTTTTCGAAACAAATTTTGATTATCTTTGCGGGCACGAGCGGTGTACTCGACGACATGCCGGTCGACCAGGTCAGGGATTTCGAGAAAGAACTGTACAGGTACGTAGACACGACGAATCCGGGTCTGCTTAACACGATCATGGAGAAGAAGGTTCTGGACGACAACTTGAAAGCGGAAATGTCCAGGGTGATCCAAGAAGCGAAACAGCAATTTGTAGATTCAAGACAGGCGGTAGCGAAGTAGCGGTTTCAGGTGTCAGGGGTCAGGTCCGAGAAGAATCTCCAACGACGAGATTCGATAGGACACGGCGACCCAGTACTTCAGACCCGTAGGACCCGATCCACGATGGCAAACATTCTCGATATCCGGCGCCGTATCCGCAGCGTGGTGAACACGCGGCAGATCACCAAGGCGATGAAAACTGTGTCCGCGGCAAAACTCCGCCGCGCACAGGAAGCGGCCATGGCCGCGCGTCCGTATGCGCAGATGTTGACGAATGTTCTCAAATCGCTGGTCTCGCGAGCCGATATCTACGATCCCATCACGGGACAGCCGCTTCATCCGCTGCTGGCGGAGCGGGACGAAAAAACCGTGTTGCTGATTGTGGTTACAGGAGACAAAGGGCTGGCCGGCGCCTTCAACACGAACATTCTGAAGATGGCGACGAAGTTCATCCAGTCCAAGCCAGACAAGAATATTGACGTGGTGTGCATCGGCCGCAAAGGGCGCGACTTCATGCGCAGACGCTATCCGATCGCGCCAGAAACATCCAACAACGGAGAGATTGGCGTGGCGCGGGTCCACTCGGACACCGAAACCGCCCGGAAGCGCGCGGGGCGGGTACAAATCACGGGCGAACACGTTGGAGTTCTCGGCAAGCTCGATTACAGTTTTGCCAACTCACTGAGCGAGAGCATTGTCGCCCGCTATACGCAGCACGAGATTGACGGCGTCTATCTTCTCTTCAACGAATTCAAATCCGTCATCGCGCAGCGACTGGTGGCCGAGCGTTTGTTGCCGATTAAAGAGATCGGCGAAGTTGATGTGCAAATGGCGGAAGAGCCTTCGGAAGAGGAACGCAAGAAGAGAATCGAAGCGGCAAAAACGGCGCACGTAGGTATGCGCGCGCCGGATACGACAGCCGTCGATGAGGCCGCCGCCAAGTTCGGAACGGCGCAAGTGGATTACATCTATGAGCAGCCGCCCGGAGAATTGTTCCAGGGCATTTTACCGAAGTACATTGGCATTCAGATTTTTCATGCCTTGCTGGAGTCGATGGCGGCCGAGCACGCCGCGCGCATGACGGCGATGGATGCCGCCACCAACAACGCCAGCGACATGATCGATTCGCTGACCCTGGTCATGAATCGGGCGCGCCAGGCCAAGATCACAAAAGAGATTATCGAAATCGTGAGTGGAGCAGCAGCGCAGTAGTGTAGGTTCAGGTGACGCAGCGCTTTTGTGGCTGTGGTAACGAGCGTTTCGACGGCGGTTGTAGCCGCGGCGGACGCAACTAAGAAACTGAGATCTCATTTATGGCAGAAAATGTCGGACACGTAATTCAAATCGCCGGTCCCGCCGTCGACGTGCAGTTTGTCGAAGGCTCGATGCCTCCCATCTATGAAGCCCTTCGCGTAGTCAGCGACGGTTTCACCGGGCCGTCGCCCATTAACGTCATCCTCGAAGTGCAGCAGCATCTGGGCGAAGGCCGGGTACGATGCGTGGCCATGGAAGCGACCGATGGGATGGTGCGAGGGATGAAAGCCATCGACCAAGGCGGACCCATCTCCGCTCCTGTAGGCCGGGGCACGCTGGGCCGCGTGATGAACGTTATCGGCGAACCGGTCGACGATCTGGGCCCCATTGCCTGCGACAAGAGAATGCCCATCCACCGCCTCGCGCCGGCGTTCGATGAGCAATCGACGACGGCGGAAATGTTCGAGACGGGGGTGAAGGTAATCGACTTGATCCAACCCTTCTTGAAGGGCGGAAAAATCGGCCTCTTCGGCGGCGCTGGCGTGGGCAAGACGGTTGTGATCATGGAACTGATCAACAACGTAGCCAAGCAGCATGGCGGCTTCTCTGTATTTGCCGGAGTGGGCGAGCGCACCAGGGAAGGCAACGACCTTTGGCTGGAAATGTCGGAGTCGGGAGTTATCAAGCCCGGCAAGCCGGCCGAGTCAAAGGCGGCGCTGATCTACGGACAGATGACGGAGCCTCCAGGGGCTCGTTTAAGAGTGGCGCTCACGGCACTGACGGTAGCGGAATATTTCCGCGATGAAGAAGGCAGCGACACGCTGTTATTCATCGACAACATTTTCAGATTCACGCAAGCGGGTTCGGAAGTATCGGCCTTGCTTGGACGCATGCCGTCAGCAGTAGGTTATCAACCGAACTTAGCTACGGAAATGGGCGAGTTACAGGAACGGATTACTTCCACCAAGAAGGGATCAGTAACTTCGGTGCAGGCGATTTATGTACCAGCGGACGATTTGACGGATCCGGCTCCGGCTACGACATTCGCTCACCTGGACGCTACGACTGTGCTTTCGCGCGCACTGACGGAAATCGGCATTTATCCGGCGGTCGATCCTTTGGCTTCCACTTCGCGCATTCTGGATCCACGGATTGTTGGGCAGGATCATTACGACGTAGCGCAGATGGTAAAGAAGACGCTGCAGACCTACAAAGATCTGCAGGATATCATCGCCATTCTCGGAATTGACGAACTCAGCGAAGACCAGAAGGTAACGGTGGCGCGGGCGCGCAAGATTCAAAAGTTCCTGTCGCAGCCATTCTTTGTGGCCGAGCAGTTTACGGGCACTCCGGGGCGCTATGTGAAGATCGCCGACACGGTGAAGGGTTTCCGCGGCATCGTGGAAGGGAAGTATGACGACATTCCAGAGCAGGCTTTCTATATGAAGGGAACGATCGAAGAAGTGCTGGAGACGGCGGAGAAGATGAAGGGCGCGGCAGCGTAAGAGCGGTCGCTGGTCGTTGCTCGATAGTCGTTAGTCGATAGTCGTTGGCAAACACGGTGCGGCTGACGTTGAGCTAAAGGCCCAAAGACGAACGAAGAACGAAGAACGACCGAAGACTCATGGACAATACTTTCCAACTCGAGATTGTCACTCCCACCCGGCTTCTGGTGAAAGAGTCGGCGGAAGAAGCGCAGATTCCGGGAAAGAGCGGATATCTGGGAATTCTTCCCGGACACGCTCCGTTGATTAGCGAACTGGGAGTCGGTGAGATCACTTACAAGACAGGCGGCGTCGCACACCTGCTGGCCGTTGCCTGGGGGTTTGTGGAAGTGCTGCCGGACAAAGTGACCATCCTGGCCGAGGCAGCGGAGCGTCCGCTGGAAATCGATATTGAGCGGGCCCAAAAAGCCAAAGAGCGAGCCGAACAAAGACTGAAGAGCAACGATGCGCAAGTGGATTACACGCGCGCGGAAGATGCTTTGCAGCGCGCGCAAACGCGGCTGAAGGTGGCAAAAGAAAAGTAACAGCCGCGCTGGATAAAATCTCCTGCAAGGGCGGTCCAAGGCAGCTTGGACGGGGCTCTGTCGGTTTTTCCCATCTCGGATTCACCTTGGGCGTGAGCGCGGCCGAAGGATCGGCAAATGGTTGCGGCGGGAGCGTCGCAGCGCCTCCTTGAACGTACAATCACCTTGTACCTACAATCATACTGACGATCGCTGCGTGCTTGGAATTGATGTCCTTCGGGGGGACAATCGGTGTCGGACGCTAGAGCCACATTGTCGGCTGGAGACGTCGTCGGCAACTATAGAATTCTTGGCCTGGCCGGAGCCGGAGGTATGGGCGTGGTGTATCGCGCCTTGGATATCAAGTTAGAGCGCACAGTTGCGCTGAAGTTCCTTCCTGAGCACGTGGCTTCGAGCAGCGAGGATCGTGAGCGCTTCCTGCGCGAGGCGCGGACCGCATCCTCGCTCGACCATCCCAACATTGGCGTGATTCATGGACTGGAGGAGACGGACTCCGGGCGCACTTTCATTGTGATGGCATATTACGCGGGGGAGACGCTGGTGCATAAGTTGCACCGTGGCGCGTTGCCGTTGGCAGAGACGATCGAGATTGCCATCCAGATGGGAGAAGGGTTGGCGGCGGCGCACGCGGGGACGGTGGTGCATCGTGATCTGAAGCCTTCGAATGTAATTCTGACGCAAACGGGCGTGGCGAAAATTGTGGACTTTGGACTGGCGCGGCTGACATCTGTTTCGGGCAGCACGCAGAGCATCAGCACGGCGGGGACGATCGGGTATATGTCTCCGGAGCAGACGATCGGAAAGTACGTAGACCAGCGGACGGACATCTGGTCACTGGGCATCGTCCTGGCGGAGATGGTGACGGGGAAGAATCCATTTCAGAGGGAGACCCCGGCGGCTACGATTTTTGCGATTCTGAATGAGCCGCCGCAATCCTTAGACGAGAGGTCGGATGAAATTCCGTTGGATCTGCTGCGCGTGATCTATCGCGCATTGTCGAAGGAGCCGGCCACGCGCTATCCGAGTTGTCGCGAGATGGTGGCGGACCTGAAGGAAGTGCGCGACCGTCTGGCAGCAGAGGGGATGGTTGCGGTATCGACGGGCCCGCCTTCGGGCAGATCATCGATTCGGCCAGCCAGCAGACCCTCACAGCCTTCGACATTGAGCGCGGCGGAATTGCGAAAACAGATTGAACAGGCTTCGCGTCCGATTTGGGGCTCAGCGGTGGCACCGGTCTCGATGTGGCCGAGGTGGCTGGCAGGTTTAGGAATAGCGGCGGTGGTGCTCGCCGGGATCTCGTTCGTACCGGCGGTGCGGGAACGGGTGATGGAATTATTCGGGCATGAGGAAGAGCATATTGCGGTGCTCCCGTTTGAGAATGTAGGGAATGTGGCGAATAACGACGTGGCGAATCAGGCGGTTTCCGATGGACTGATGGACAGTTTGTCGAGCCGGCTGACGAACCTTGAGGCGGGGAAACAATCTCTGTGGGTGGTGCCGGCAAGGGAAGTGCGGGCGCGGAAGGTTTCCGACGCGGGTTCGGCGCTGCGCGAGTTGGGAGCGACGGTGGTGGTGGAAGGAAGTCTGCGGCGCGACGGGCAGGCGATCCACTTGACGGTGAATCTGGTGAAAACGAAAAATCTGCGCCAGATTGGTTCGGTCGACCTGGAAGACCGGGCTGGGGACTTCTCGTCACTGGAGGACGAAGCGGTAGCACGCATCGCAAAGCTCATGCGCATTGAGTTAACGCCGGAGATGCTGCGTGCCACGGGCGGTTCGGTCAACGCCGCGGCGTATGAGCTTTATCTGAGGGCGCTCGGCTATACGCAGCGCTATGACAAGCCGGGGAATCTTGATCTGGCTATCGCAGCACTGGACGACGCGGTGAAGGCTGATCCGCGATTCGCCCTGGGATTCGCGCAGCTTGGCGAAGCGTACCGGCTGAAATACCGGCTGGACAAAGACAAGAAGTGGCTCGATGAGGCGCTGGCGAATTGCCAGAAAGCGCAGCAACTCGACGACCGGCTGCCGATGACTTATGTGACGCTGGGGAAAGTCCACAGCGACACGGGCAACTATGAACTCGCGCTGCAGGAGAGCCAGCGCGCGCTGCAACTTGATCCGCGCAACGCGGATGCGATCATCAGCCTGGCCAGGTCGTATGAAAGCGCGGGGCGCGCCGCCGATGCCGAAGCTGCCTACCGGAAGGCGATCGCGCTACGTCCCGATTCCTGGGATGGATATAACCAGCTTGCGGGCTTCTATGACGACCACCAGCGCTACGACGAAGCGGTTGCACAGTATCGCCACGCCATCGAACTTACTCCCGACAACGCCGCGCTCTATCTCAATCTAGGTGCGGTCTACAGCGACATGGGAGAGAAGCACTCTCTCGAGGCGGAGCAGATGCTGCGGAAGTCGATCGGCCTCGAACCGAGCTATGGCGCTTACGCCAACCTTGGGTATCTCTACAACCAGGAGCAGAAGTTCGCCGAAGGCGCGGCCATGACGGAGAAAGCGCTGCAATTGAATGACAAGGAGTACGTGGTGTGGGGCAACCTGGCGATTGCCTATGAGGGCTTGCACGACAAAGAAAAAGAAGGCAAGGCGTGGGACCACGAAATTGCGCTGCTCGAACAGACTGTTCACGACACGCCGCGGGACGCGTTTGCGCAAGCCAACCTGGGACTGCTCTATGCCAAGAAAAACCTTCGCGAAAAGGCTATTCCTCGCATACAATCGGCACTCGCGCTTGCGCCCGACGATGCGAAGGTTCTGGAAAGCGTCGGGGAAGCCTACGAGGACCTGGGAGACCGCACCCAAGCGCTGCAGTATCTCGAACAGAGCCTGCAAAAAGGTTTTGCGCTTACAGACTTGAAAAATATTCCGGACCTGCAGGGCCCGCTTTCGGATCCTCGTTTTCGGCCCAACGGAAAGTAAGTGAATTCAATGCGAAAAGGAGCCAGCCATGGCCGCACGCCACATTCCGATAAGAGAAAACGCCTCAACCCTGAATATCACCATCACCGCTAACGACGCTACGCCTGAGGGCTCTATCCTGACCCCGCAACAGACGTCGGTTGAGTTCTATAACAACTCCGGGACCACGATCAGCATCGCGTTTACTCCGGCGGGCGTTCTCACCAACGTCAACAATCTACTCAACGGGCAGACCAGCACTCCGCAGTCGATGCCTGCGAATACAAGCGTGAATTATTCCGTGACGATAGGGGGAGTCATCAACCCGCTCGGACCCTTTGCCATCCAGGCGGGAACCGGCGCCATGGTGGTCACGGTTAGCGGGACGACCGACATAACCTGCAGTCCCGATCCGGTGGCGATCCCCGCGGGCGGTAATCTTATGATGAAGCCCGCCGTCAGCACCAACAATTATCCCGTCGGTTGGGACGATGGCGACCCGTTTACCGTGCCGATCACGAGGGTAGACAGTGCGTCGCATACGGATGACCCGGTGAATGGCGGTCCCGGCTACTATCCTTATACAGTCACGGAACCCTCGCCGCTGTTAAAGGGGGGCGGTGGGGGCACGGTAATTATCAGAAGTACGTAGCGGTGTGTGGCCGCAAAGTTTTGCGGCGGTCAGCGCCAAGAGCAGGCGCAGCTCGCGGGCTGCGCCTTTTTTCTTTTGCCGGACTTGAACGACCTACGCATCGCCCTCCGATGCCGCAGTCCGCTCTGCTAAACTTTTGAGTTTCCTTCAATTCAAACAAGTTTTGGGCGAGGAATTATGGTGATTCGGCGGGTGGGAGTCATTGGAGCGGGCACGATGGGTAATGGCATTGCTCATGTGTTTGCGCGCGGCGGTTTCGATGTAGTGCTCTGCGAGGTGGAGCAGCGTTTTCTCGATCGAGGAGTGGCGACGATCACCAAGAATCTCGATCGCGAAGTAGCTAAGAACAGGATTACGGCTGACGACAAAGCGGCGACCCTGCGGCGCATTACAGGGGCAGTCGATCGCGCAGGTTTGGCGGAATGCGATCTGGTGATTGAGGCGGCCACGGAGAAGTTTGAGATCAAGGCGGAGATTTTTCGCGATCTGGATCGTTTGATGAAGCCGAAGCCGGAGGTGATCCTGGCTTCTAACACGTCTTCGATTTCGATTACCAAGATCGCGGCGCTGACGGGGCGCGCCGATAAAGTGATCGGCATGCATTTCTTTAATCCAGTACCCGTGATGAAACTGGTCGAAGTGATCCGAGGTCTCGCGACTTCGCAGGCGACCTTTGATACGGTGCGGGAACTGGCGGTGAAGTTGGAGAAGACGCCGGTAGAGGTGAATGACGCTCCGGGATTTGTTTCGAATCGCGTGCTGATGCCTCTGCTGAATGAGGCTATGTACGCGGTGATGGAGGGGGTGGCTACGGCGGCGGCCGTGGACGAAGTGTTCAAGTTGGGCATGGCGCATCCGATGGGCCCGCTGACGCTGGCCGATTTCATCGGGCTGGATGTTTGTCTGGATATTATGAGAGTCATGCAGGAGGGGTTGGGGGATCCGAAGTACCGGCCGTGTCCATTGCTGGTCAAGATGGTGGACGCGGGGTGGCTGGGCCGTAAAAGCGGACGCGGCTTTTATAGTTACTCGTAGATGTCATACCGGTGACTTTGGACCGGGCGCGTAACTCCGCGGAATGCGCGGTTTGTGAAATGGGTTCCATTGCGGTGAGAGAGAAAGCAGTGAGATGGAGATATGGCGACGGGCGTTGAAGAATTTCTTCCTCCTCGAAAAGCCGGCGGAGACGTTTTTTACTACCTGCTGGCCGTGCTTTCGGGAGCGGGGACGGGGTGGCTGGACATCAAAGTTGGTGATTTGCTATTGACGGCCATGGTGGTGCTGATGGCGAACATGGTGCTCGGGTTCCTGAGTCCGAGAAAGCCGTGGCGCTGGGTGGCATTGGTGGGAGTATTCGTGCCGGTGGTGGAATGGCTGGCCTACTTTTTTCTTTCGGAAAAGCCGCAGAGGGCGCAGATCTATGAATCGTTCCTGGCGTTCGTGCCCGGAATTGCAGGCGCGTACGGCGGCGCGATGGGGCGGGGAGTAGTGGATAATCTGTTTCCGAAGAAATGAGGCGCTTGCTGATGGCAAGCGCACGGCGGGGAGCTAGAGAGACTTCTAGCTTAGGAACTGCGCATAGTACAGCAACACTGAACAGCAACGCTGGCTGGGATGTTCCATCAAAGGTACGCACTATTGAAAATGTATTCCAGTTTCCACAGGTGTTGGGGGTAAGCTTACGAGTTATGGGAGTATCGGTTTCTGTGCTGGCCAGCGGGAGTCGTGGAAACTGCTCGCTGGTGGCGACGAGTTCGACCCGGATACTGGTGGATGCCGGGCTTTCCGGACGGGAAACGTTCAAGCGGCTACGCGCGGCGGGCCAGCGCATCGAGGAAATTTCCGCGATCCTGATCACGCATGAGCACTCCGACCATGTGGCGGGGCTGCAGCGCCTGGCGGCAAAACTTAACATTCCGGTGTTTTTGACCGCGGCCACGCATCAAGCCTGGAACCGGGCTATGCGCGACGAAGCGGGGGCGATTCCCGAGTTGCCGAAATCCGAACGTTTTTCCGCCGGGCGCCCGTTTCGCGTGGGGGATATTGAGGTGATGCCGTTTACGATTCCCCACGATGCGGCCGATCCGGTGGGCTTTACGTTTCGCGCGGAGGGAGTGAAGATTGGGTTTGCCACCGATCTTGGGTACATGCCGCCGAGCGTATGTGACGCGGTTCGCGGGTGCAATGTGCTGGTGATCGAGTCGAATCACGACGTGGAGAAGCTGCGCTCCGGACCGTATCCGTGGTCGGTAAAGCAACGGGTGATGAGTCGCGTGGGCCATCTTTCGAATGAGGCGCTCGCGGAATTCTTCTCCAGCGATTATGATGGAGGGGCCGAGTACCTGGTGTTGGCGCATTTATCTGAGCAGAATAACCATCCCGAAATCGCTCGAGCGGCAGCTGAGCAGGCGCTGGGCGGTAGTCTGGGACTGTGGCACAACCGTGTGCTGCTGGCCAGCCAGACGGAAGTTCTTGAACCGATCCGGTTATAGCCTCTTATGAATGAGTGCGTGGAACCGATCGTAGGGAAAATCCTTGCGGGATGGCGCTACGACATTTCCGGATTGGCTCCGGAGATGCGTGGCGACTACGAGCTTCACTTCGCGACCTGCGAGCACTGCCGCGGCCGGCAGAAGATACATCGCATCATCGATATCTCATTGATCGTACTGGCGTCGGCGTCGGCGGCGGTGTTCCTGCTGGCGTTTGCGGTGATCCGGTATTTTGGTCCGCGGCACGCTTTCTGGCTGGAGGTGGGCGCTCTGGCCGGGTTTGCCTTGTCGGCTCTGATCTGGCTGGCGGTAGCGGTCGCGACTCCAGCACCGATGGCGGTAGTCGACGTGGCAAAGCTGGGGGCGCGTCACGTGCATGACCGGTTGCCGGCGGAGATACGCGAGCGTTTGCCGGAAGAGATCCGGGTCAAGCTCACGGGATCGTGACGACTACGTTAACCGTGCTGACTACTTTGGAGCGTTAGCTCCGCCTGCAGCCGTTGGCGGGGTCGTCAGTTTCCCGACGTCGTCCACAAGCTTGGACATTGTCTGATCGAAGTTTTTGCGGCCCGTCGATTGCCGCACCCACGGCTGTACCTGCTCGGCGAAGGTCCAAAGCACGACATGTGTTTTAGGATCGAGGACCACCAACCGAAGTTGCGGATTCAGCAAGATGACAAAATTGATGTTGAAGATCAAATCCGCATCAGCCGGAGCGGAAACGAGTTCGTACTGTCCCCAACTCTTCATGTGATCGTAGAGCACGTTATAAGTCAGGTTGGGCACTCCGAATATGATGTCGGCAGTGCTCTCGCTATTGGAGATAAAGACCTTCTTCCCGGTGAGAACTTGTAGGGGAACCGGAGCGGCAGGCGGATCGGCCACTTTCTTTGCCGCTGCAACAGGAATGGCCAGCATGGTCATCACTGCAACAATAACGAAGGTTCCAATTCTGGTGATGGTTGACATGCGATCTCCTTTGGAAACGCGATGGAAATGGCGAGTGCTCGCGTCTCCGTCCTGATTGCAAACCCGAGCCGTTTCGAGCGACGGGCTCTTCTGGATCGAACCCGAAATCAGACTACATGTTGTTGAAGTATCTGAGAATCGGCGTAAAGTTTTGTGAAGATTGTAAGATCGTTGACCAATCAAGCCACAACCCGATCAACGCGATCACCCCTATTTGCGCGGAACGGCGGCATCGGGCGGCGCAGTCACTCTTTTCACGTCTTCCACCAAATCAGCCATGGCTTCGTCAAATTTTTTACGACGGGCTGTTTCTCGAAACGGGGTCTGCGAGCGCTATCGAGTTATCTGGCGCTTCAATGGCGGGCTGGGACTGAAGTAAGTCATCTCATTGAAGGGGTGTGATGCTTCCATCGCAGGTGGAGATGGTGGTTACGGCGGAACGGACCACAGCGTCGGCGAAGGAACAGAAGTAGCGAGTGCCGGTCTGGTTGGGAACGGCGGGCGCGGCAATGACTTCATAGCTCGCAGCGGGAGTGCCGGTCGCGCCAGACAGAGTAAAGTTGTAGCCGTTCTTGGCGCCGGAAGCGAGTTGGGTATCAACCAGGCAGGCGCTGGCCGGGCCCGGAGGAGAGCACGATGTCCCGCCGAGGGCGCCAAGTGTAGCGGCATAGCCTACGCTGGGATATGCGGAGTTATAGGAAATTTGAGCTGTATTCAGGGTTCGCACCGCTCCGACCGCGGAAGCTTCGTTGGCAGACATGCGGGCGCGCAACAGGTTGGGGATGGCCATCGAAGCGATAATGAGGATGATCGCGACCACGATCAGCAACTCAATCAGCGAGAATCCCCTTTGCTTCCTCATACTGCCTCCGTTCGACGTTTGCGCCCAAATCTTGCCAAAGAAGCGCATTCTGGCCAGCCGCCGCTGAAATGGCGGTTCGAAACCGCCTTTAGTCTACACCTGGCGCGTCTACGTCGGGCGGGAAGAAGCGTGATTCAACCCGAAACCGCCGCACTTTCCCAGCCTAATTAAGAGCGTGTTGATCTACCTTGCGCGGCGTTTTCTCGGTGCGGGCGCGGTTCCAGCGAGGACGAAGACCGCACTGCTCCCTGCTTGTTGCGGAGGCGATGTTTCGCGAAGAAGTTGGCGGCGAAAACTATTTTTCGCCGAGCACAAAACCTGCAACCGCCAGGCTGAGTACGATGGCGACGATGCCGCAAATCACCGGCGCAATCCAGACGCTCATCAGCGACAGTTTATGCAGTTCTCGGCTTTTGTCCGCGGGCGATTGAGAGCGAGAATCCTGATTCATAACCAGCCTCATCCAGCGAAGTGGTTTCTCTTTCCCGGAGAAACCTTCGACTCGTCGGCCACGTCTCGCCTTGTCTATCCTGGAAACAGACGGCGTGTGAATAGCGTGGACGTTATAGGGGCAAAAAGAAGGCAACCGACCCCTGCCCCAAACACAGATCGCGCGCTGAGGGCTGCGTGTGTACGCACGGTTGCACTCCTGGGTTCGACGCCATCGGCCGGACGTTCAAAGGCGGCTCCGCTGATCGGAATGGCCAAAGAATCCGGCGTAATTGGAAAAACTGAGCCCCTAAAGAGGCTCGGTTACTGATGATGCAGCTCACACTTATGTACGAAAAGTTAACACCTGTCAGTGACCAATGTCACTCATCGTAGTGAGGCACGGCCTGAGAAACAGGCGGCAACGGAACGGAGGCTACGAAGCCGAATCGTTTGATGAAGCGAGGCCGTTTGCTTTCAGATACTCCTGAGCCTCACGGAGAACCTTGCGCTCATTGCTATAGGCGAGCTGCTTTGCCGCGTCGGCCGAGGGAACCCAGAGAGCTCGCATAACCTCAACCCGCATTTCGGCGGCGAGGTTGTCGATCTCTCCGGCTACATAGCGCATCAGGTAGAAGCTCACGATCTTGAAAACTCGGGCGCCGTCGCCCCACTTGCGAACGTAGACATATTTATTGTCAGCGAGTTTGGTGACGGGTTCGGCGACGATGCCGGTCTCCTCGAACACTTCACGGACGGCTGCGCCCTGCGGTTTCTCGCCGGGATCCACCAGGCCCTTGGGCAGGGTCAAAACCGCCGGCTTACGCCTCCGCGGTGTTTTTGCAGGCTTGGATGGCAGTATCGCCGGATCACTGCGTGGAGCTTTGTTTTTCTGTGGTTCAATCTTCTGTGGTTCAATCAGTGCGACATGCCAAACTCCCGAAATCTGACGAAAAACGACGCCGCCTGCTGAAATTTCCCGAGCCATAACAGATACGATATCAAGGATTGGCCATCTTCTCCGTCTCTTCCTGAATTCGCTGCCATGCCCGTTCCACATGGCGAGCTTGAGTATTGGTTTGGCCAACGCAGAGTCGAAGAGTGAATTTGCCATCGAGCTTCGTATGGGTAAGGTATAAGTCGCCACTGCGGTTCAGGCGGTCCATCAGGCGCTGATTGGCCTGATCGCCCGCGCGCAAGCGAAAGCAGATGAGGTTGAGCTGGGCAGGCGCGGCGAGTGCGAAGCGTGAATCTTCCCGCACCCATCCGGCGAACTGTTGCGCCAGGCGCACATGCTCGCGGATGTGGTGCTGCAGGCCTTCGATACCATAATGCCGGATGACGAACCATAGCTTGAGCGAGCGGAAGCGGCGTCCAAGCTGGATGTGCCAGTCACGATAGTCAATCACGGCGCCAGACTCGGTTGCCTGATTGCGCAGATACTCAGGCAGAATTGACAGCGTCTGGATGAGGTGTTTTCGATCCGCAACGTAGAACACATTGCAATCGAAGTTGGTAAACATCCATTTGTGCGGGTTGAAGGTATAACTGTCGGCGAATTCCACACCATCGTTGATGAAGCGGAACTCGGGGCAGAGGGCAGCCGTACCGCTCATGGCTGAATCGACATGCAGCCAGAGTTTGTGTTCGCGCGCGATGCGGGCAATCTCGCGGACAGGATCGATCGCGTTCGAAGATGTGGTGCCGACGGTGGCACAGACAAAACAGGGAATGAGGCCGGTCTTGATGTCGGATTCAATCTGGCGCAGTAAGGCTGCGGGACGCATGGCGAAGCTGTTGTCGACTTCGATGTGCCGCAGATTGTCCGAGCCCATGCCGGTGATCTTCATGGCTTTCTCAATGGACGAATGAGTTTGCGTGGAGCAGTAGGCAACCAGGCGTCCATCGCAGCCTTGGCGATTGGCGGCGAAGTCAGTTGAACGCTCGCGAGCGGCCAGCAAGGCGCAAAGCGAGGCGCTCGATGCGGTGTCTTGATTCACGCCGCCGCCCGTGCCGCTTGACGACAGAAACCTCTCCGGCAAGCCGAGCATGGGCACAAGCCAATCGAGCACGTGGGTTTCCAGTTCGGTGCACGCCGGACTGGTGGACCAGAGCATGCCTTGGACGCCGAGTCCGGAAGAAAGAAGATCGCCGAGAATGGCCGGCCCGGAGGCATTCGCAGGAAAATAAGCGTAGAAGCTGGGCGATTGCCAATGCGTGATACCGGGAAGGATGACTCGCTCGATGTCAGCCAGAATCTGTTCAAAGGGATCGCCATGTTCCGGTGCGGAGGGAGGCAACTTCGAGCGGACTTCTCCCGGCTGCACCTGGGCCAGGACCGGGAAACTTTCAATGCGGGAATGATAGTCGGCAATCCAGTCCACGACCGCGTGGCCCTGGCGGCGGAACTCTTCGGGTGACATGTGGAAGGATTTCGAGTCAGACATGGGATTCGTCAATCGTCAGTCGTCAATTTGTAATTCGTAATGGACAATCTGAAACCCAAAGCGGTTCAATCACAAATTACCAAATTACAAATTCCTCAGTTCGCCCAACCTGCCGTAATACACGCGTGTCTTGTATTCGAATTCGATCTTGTTATCCGTGGCGTGGGCGCGAAAGATGCGCTGCAATTCCCGCATCATCGGCGCGTAGTTAGGATGACCCGCAAGCGGCGCGTACGAAGAAGATAACAGGCGTCCGGCGGCGCCTTCGTAGTCAAACTGCTGGCGCAGGCTGAAGACGCGCTCGTGCGATGGCGCGGGCGCAAAAAAATCGTGGATGATCGCGGTTGTGCGCTCGTGGCGAACCTCTTCATAGTCGGTTCCGTAATCCAGCAGGAGTTGCTCGTACTCGCGCAGAAACGGTGTGCTGGCGGTGAGGCGTTCATTCCAGATCAAAACGCACCAGCCCTCAGGTTTGAGAATGCGGGTAAATTCGGCGCGTGCGCGAGGCAGATTAAACCAGTGGGCAGCCTGGGCCGCGGTGACAAAGTCTACGGACGCGGATCGCAGAGTCGTTTCCTCGGCGGTTCCGGCGACCGATACCAGCCGGGGATAGTTTTCCAGTTCATGGACGCCCATTTCGCGCATTTCGGTGTTGGGCTCGACGGCAAAGACGGAATTCCCGTTTTCGAGAAGAAGACGTGTGAACAGGCCCGTACCGGAAGCGATGTCAGCTATGAAATGACTCGGCTGCAGTCCGCATTCAGCCCGCAAAAGGTCGAGAACTTCACTCGGATAGCCGGGGCGATAGCGGACGTAATTTTCTACTCGATCAGAAAAACGAGCGGTTGAAGACTTAGCCATCGCTGTTTAGTGTACCGCGTCCGGCGGCGATTGCCTTTGCACGATACAATCTTGATTTCGTGGCCGCGCGGTGGCGCTAATCGCCGCAAGGGAAGCATCTGAATCACAGTGGCTGAAAAGACTTTTGCAAGGAAGGTCATGAAATTTCTCTCGGGTGCAGCTTTATTTTGCTGGCTGATCGGATCCAACCTGCAGGCGGTTAATGGTGCGGGCGACCGGACGTCACAGCCGGATAACGGGTTCATCAGCGGTTTCCGCGATGTCGCCAGTGAACGCGAGTTGGAAAAGAAATTCATGGCTGTACCCAATCCGAAACTGGCAGAAGAGCATCTGCGCGTTCTAACGCAGGCGCCGCACATTGCCGGTTCGGTGGAAGACAAGGCAACGGCAGACTATGTAGCCCAGAAGTTTCGTGAGGCCGGCCTCGAGACCGAAGTGGTCGAATACAAGGTGTGGCTCAACTATCCCGCCGAGATTCATGTAGACATGACTGCCCCAGTTGGTGTGGAGATGCATGGACCGGGGCGCGAGCACGTCGATGGGGATCCCTATCAGGACGATCCACGCGTGGTGACTCCGTATAACGCAATGTCGCCGTCGGGCGATGTTGAGGCCGAAGTTGTGTATGCGAATTACGGCTCTCCTGATGACTTCGACAAACTCAAGCAGATGAACATCGATGTGCGGGGCAAGATCGTGATCGTCCGTTACGGGTCGAATTTTCGCGGAGTGAAAGAGTTTGTAGCGCAGGAACGCGGCGCAGCCGGAGTCGTGATTTATTCCGATCCGAACGATGATGGGTACTACCGCGGCGACCCATACCCGAAAGGGCCGTGGCGTCCGGCGAGCGGCGTGCAGCGGGGATCGGTGGGCTACATGTTCCAATTTCCCGGAGACCCGACCACGCCCGGAATCGCGTCGACTCCCGATTTGCCAGACTCGAAGCGCATCTCTCCGGCTGAATCCGAGCAGATGCCAAAGGTTCCCGTGACCCCGCTTTCCTGGCTGGATGCGTCTCCGATTCTCGAACATCTCGGTGGGCCGCCAACGCCGCGCGAGTGGCAGGGAGCGCTGCCGTTTACCTACCACGTTGGTCCGGGCGCATCGAGAGTGAAGATGCACATCAAGCAGGACTATCAATTCCGCACGATCTGGGATGTTATCGGCAAAATCAAAGGTGCGTCGTCGCCGGAGGAGTGGGTGGTTGCCGGGAATCATCGCGATGCCTGGGTCTATGGAGCGGTCGACCCGAACAGCGGCACGGCCGCGATGCTGGAAGCGGTGCACGGATTGGGTGAACTGCTGAAGTCAGGATGGAAGCCGAAACGCACGATCGTGATCGGAAGCTGGGACGCGGAAGAAGAAGGGCTGATGGGTTCCACTGAATGGGGAGAAGACCATGCTCAGGAACTGGGAAACGCAGAAGCTTATTTCAATATGGACGTAGCCGTGTCGGGCAAGAGATTTGGAGCTTCGGGTACTCCATCGCTTAAAGAATTTATCCGCGAAATCACGAAGGCGGTTCCGTCGCCGCAGGGCGGAACGGTGTATGGAGCATGGAAAAAGAAGACCGATCCGAATGCGGAGATGAACCGTGAGGAGGAAACCGCCACTTTCCGTCCGCTGCCCAACGCCATGCAAAACGACGTTCCGGTGGGAGACCTGGGGAGCGGTTCCGACTATAGCGTGTTTCTGCAGCACCTGGGCGTGCCTTCGACCGACATCAGTTCGAGCGGGGATTATGGCGTTTATCACTCAGTTTTCGATAACTTCGCCTGGTTCAAAAAGTTCGCCGACCCGGATTTCAGCTATGAGCAGCAGATGGCCCGTGTTTACGGTCTAGAAATCATGCGCATGGCGTGCGCGGATGTGCTTCCGTATGACTATGAAAATTATGGCAAAGAGATCCTCGTCTACCTGGAAAGTGTTAAGTACAAAAGCAAAGAACGCTTCGGCGACAAAAGTCCGGACTTTTCCGCGGCGGTCGACGGGGCGCGTCGATTGCAGGAGGCAGGGGCGAAGATATTACAAAGACAACGCAAATTTCCGGCAACGCCGGAGCGAATTAATGCTAAACTTCGCGAAGCGGAGCGGGCGCTGCTGATTCCCGAGGGACTGCCCAACCGGCCGTGGTTTCACCATGCCATTTACGCTCCGGGACAGTACACGGGGTATGCGGCGGTGGTGGTTCCGGGCGTGAATGAGGCGATCGATCAGGGGGATCTACGCCGGACCGAACAACAGATTGCAGTGCTGGCGGCTGCTTTGAACCGAGCCGTTCAGGTTCTGGATCAGTACCGCTGAGAGCGGCTTGACGGCTGCGCCGAAACCGTGCGGCAAGGTTACGCCGAGGCACGATTTATGGCATTGGCAAGAATCATTACGCGTTCGCAGGCGTGCTCGAGAGAGCTTGCGTTGGATTTGCTTTCCCGTGGTTACGCCGTCGAAATCGTCTCTCCGGATTCCGTTCCCGACAATATCGCCGACCTGGAATTGCGGGTTGAGGAAGATCCTGGAAATCAGTTGGTCGCCAGCGTGGAAGCGCACAATGGCGCTCGTTCGGCATCGCTTGATTTTGTGCATCATTTGAAGGTTCCGATGGCGGACTTTGTTCGCCGGCCGCCGGATAGCGTTGCCACCGAGAGTGGCAAACCCGAGACTGGCGCACGCGAAACTGTTGAAACGGTTTGCGTTCCCGAGATTCGGTTGGTGGAAGAGCCAGGCATTTTCTCCGAGCGGAGCCTTGAGAACCATGAGGTGATCGCTGGAGTTTCGCAGTCGGATGTCGAATCTGTTTCCGCGGCAACTCCCGTTTTGCTCGAGTCTCATCCTGCTGAGGCATCTCGACCCAAGTTTCCAGAAGAGGAAACCGTGTTTTCTTTCTCGCTGCCGGATGTGGCGCAATCGCAACCGGCAGAAAAAACTACGACAGAGTGCAGCTCTTTCGTCGAAGAAGCTTCGGCCGGGGATTCTTCAGAGACCGGAGAGCCGGTTCTCGCGCCAACTGTTGATGGGCAAGGGACGGCCGGACCGGCGGAGTATTCTCACCGTCTGGTTGCGAGTTGGCGATGGCGCGCTGCGCTGACTTTTGCCAGCATGGTATTGCTTGCTGTCCTCGTGATGTTCGGCTGGCGCTTGACGGGAACTTCGGCTCGAATTTCGGGAGCGCTGGCGGCGGGAAAGGCTACAACTCCGGCGACCGTTGCTAATTCCTTGACCGGGGCGAAATCCGCGAGTGCTACGCCAACGGACGCGGCGCGGGTTCAGGGAAACGGGTCCAATTCGTCGATTTCCTCGCCTTCGGCAATATCCTCAGCTTCAACAGCATCTTCTTTGGCGACATTCCCGGCCTCGAAATCGGCAGGGAATTCGGATCACACTGCGAAGCCGTCGGCAGCTGCTCATGCGGAATCGGCGGGAGTTACGAATTCGGCTCTCACAAAAAAGACAGTTGGGGCTGCAGCCTCTCACCGGAACAACGACGAGTTGATCGCCCGCGACACGGTTACTTATCTGGACGAGCGCTACAAGCCCGCGACGAAAGCCCACGCTGCCAAGCATCCGCCGCGTCCGGCGCACAAACGCAGCAGCGGCGTGGTGGCCGCGAACGGTGTCGTTTATCTCGACCCAAGTCCGGCTCTCGCGCCGGCAAAGTAAAATCCGAAACGATGAATGCGCACACGGCCATCGGGCATCTGCTGCACGACCTGCCGAGTGCGGCCACGGCGACCTTTCTGGCCCTTTTCCCGATCGTCAATCCGCTGGGCGGAGTGCCGCTGTTCTTCGGTCTTACCGCCGATTACACGCCGGAAGAGCGCCGGCGAACCGCGTTGAAGATTGCCGTCGATGTGGTCGCAATTCTGGTTACCTTCATGCTCTTCGGCCGCTTTGTGCTCAACTTTTTCGGGATTTCGCTGCCCGTGCTGAAGATCGCGGGTGGATTGATTGTGGCGAACACGGCGTGGGGAATGGTGACTGGTTCCAGCCGCATGACGACAGAAGAAAGCAGCGAGGCCCTGACGAAAGAGGACATTTCGCTGACCCCGATGGCGATGCCGATGCTCTCCGGTCCCGGTTCGATCGGGGTAGTCATGGGCCTTGCCGCGCACGTCGATCACTTTGTTTCTTACGCGGGGATGGTGATCGGCATTGTGGCGCTAGGCTTGACCTGTTATCTGTTTCTGCAATTGGGCGGTCCATTTGTAAAATGGCTCGGGCCGGGAACCGTGGGTGCCATCAATCGCATTTTCGGATTTCTGATTCTGGCGATTGCCGTACAGTTGGTATGGAATGGGGCAGCCGACTTCAGAACTTAGCGCGACGTGCCTTAAGACTGGGCCGCTGCCTGCGCCTCTTTTTCCATAGACTGGCCGACCAGCGCGGCGCAGGACTCGATAAATTTCTGCTCCGGCGGATTGAAGGTATCGGCAAAGTAGCTCTCGATACACAACTCCGCCACCACGCGATTCTTCACAAAGATGGGGGCGACCATGTTGGATTTCACAAGATCGGAGCCCAGATAACGGGGGTCGGCCGCAACATTGTTCACCACCACAGACTTTCCGGACGAGGCGGCCGCTCCGCACAGCCCCTGGTCGAGCGGGATACGCAGAGTGGGCATGAAGCTCCCAACATAGGGCCCAAGAGCGAGAGCGTCGAGGGCCGCTTCCATCAGATAAAAACCAACCCAGTTGTAGCGGGTGGTTGATTCATGGAGGCGCTGGGCGATGTGCTGCATAAGAACAGCAGACTTCGACCCTTCGGCGGAGCGGCTGTATGCGGAAAAATCTTTCAGCAGTTCTTCATACTGTGCCATCGAAAACCGAGGTCTCCTTATTCGCAGGCAGCCAGTCTAAATCATTTGCTGGTTCTGTAGTCTTCGTTTCGCCTGTTTACTCCAGGAGAACAGTTTTGGCTGCGAACTGGGGAATTACCGGCCTTTCTTCGTTTTTCCCGATCGCGAGACCATCGAGATTCGCCGCGTCCGTCATCGCAGCGGAGCCTACCGCTGAGTTGCGAATTTGTGCTTAGAAGGCCTCCGGCGCAGTCGGCTGCGGAGAAGCCCACTTCTCGAAAACCGCGAGAAGTGGGGCACCCCCAGAGCCTTTCACCAGCCATGCAGAAGTGGCCACCCGCCGAATCGCACTTAGGCCGTGGGGCGCTTGACGAGCTTGCCTTGGACGGGCGAGACGCCCGTCGCTCCACAAACCAGCGGGTGTCCCTACGCGAGTTACTTTAGCGTGACTAGTTTGTCGACCAGCTCCGAGTAGTCTTTCTTCTCCAGGCCGTGGACCTGCTTGTTGTATTCGTCCACTTTGTTGGAGTAGTTCATGGAGCAGAACTTGGGGCCGCACATAGAGCAGAAGGCTGCGGTCTTGTAGCCCTCTTCGGGAAGGGTTTCGTCGTGCATGGAACGGGCGGTCTCGGGATCGAGCGAAAGTTCGAACTGCTTTTCCCAGTCGAATTTGTAACGGGCATAGCTTAGGGCGTCGTCGCGGTCGCGGGCTCCGGGGCGCTCGCGGGCCAGGTCGGCGGCGTGGGCAGCGATTTTGTAGGCGATGATTCCGTCTTTTACATCTTTTTCGTTGGGCAGGCCGAGGTGCTCTTTTGGAGTTACATAGCAAAGCATGGAAGCGCCATACCAGCCGATCATGGCCGCTCCGATGGCGGAGGTGATGTGGTCGTAGCCGGGAGCTATGTCGGTGACCAGCGGGCCTAACGTGTAGAACGGTGCTTCATCGCACCACTCGTTTTCTTTTTCCACCTGTTCCTTGATCTTGTGCATGGGAATGTGGCCGGGGCCTTCGATCATGACCTGCACGTCTTGCTTCCAGGCGATGCGGGTCAGTTCGCCCAGGGTTTTCAGTTCGGCGAATTGGGCTTCGTCGCTGGCGTCGGCGAGGCACCCCGGACGCAGGCCGTCTCCGAGCGAGAAGCTTACGTCGTACTTCGCGAAAATACTGCAGATGTCTTCGAAGCATTCGTAGAGGAAATTCTGTTTGTGATGGTGCGTCATCCATTGGGCCAGGATTGCGCCGCCTCGGCTGACGATGCCGGTGATGCGCTTCGAAACCATGGGCACATATTGAATGAGCACGCCGGCGTGGATGGTCATGTAGTCGACGCCCTGCTGCGCTTGCTCTTCGATGACTTCGAGCATTATGTTCCTGTCGAGATCTTCGACGCGCTTGACGCGGGAGATGGCTTCGTAAATTGGAACGGTGCCGATGGGGACGGGCGAGTGGCGGAGGATGGCCTCGCGGATGGTGGGAATGTCGCCGCCGGTGGAGAGATCCATGACGGTGTCGGCTCCGTAGTGGACGGCGGTGTGCAGCTTCTTGAGTTCTTCGTCGACGTTTGAGGTGACGGCGGAGTTGCCGATGTTGGCGTTGATCTTGCAGAGCGATTCGACGCCGATGGCCATGGGCTCGAGTTCGGGATGATTGATGTTGGCGGGGATGATCATGCGGCCGCGAGCCACTTCATCGCGCACTAATTCGGGCGTGATTTTTTCGCGGTGGGCGATGTAGCGCATCTCTTCGGTGATGGTCCCACGACGCGCGTAATGCATCTGCGAGAAGTTGCCGTCGGTGTTTTCGGATCGCCGCTGGGCTAGCCACTCTGCCCGGGGTCTCAGAACTTCGTTCAAACCATTGCCGTTGGCACCGCTGGTCGAACCACTGTTGGCTTCGGACATTTTCGTGTATACCATCCTTCGCGGAATCTGGTCTCCAAATTATACGCCGCCTGAGGGATGGCATTGAGGCCTCGCATTGAGGCCTCGCGCGCCTAACGTTGATGGGGGCTTGGGGCGGCAGGAAAATGAATCGTTGAACGGGGAAGGGAATCGAATGTCGTCATAACGACAATCCCGAGAAAGAGAACGGAGATCAGCCACCGATTGGTGGAGGAGGACGAGATGCTGAAGCGGCTCATGAGTACAAGCAACGACGTGGCGTTAACGACTCTGCGGCTGGTTCTCGGAGTTGTGTTCTTTGCGCATGGAGCGCAGAAGATGCTGGGTTGGTTTGGCGGGTTTGGCTTTCACGGGTCGATGGGATTCTTCGAGCGCATGGGATTGCCCGCTGGGGTGGGATTGCTGGTGATCTGTGTGGAGTTCTTTGGCGGACTGGGGCTGATTCTCGGATTGCTGACGCGCATTGCGGCTCTGGGAGTTGCAGGTGACATGATCGGGGCCATTTTCATGGTTCACTTGCCGAACGGATTCTTCATGAACTGGATGGGGAAACAGAAGGGCGAAGGAATTGAATATCATCTTCTGGTGCTGGCGATAGCCGCGGCGCTCTTGTTGCGGGGAGCGGGCGCCTTCTCACTGGATCGAGCATTGTCTAAATAGATGGTTGAAGTGGAGCGCAGATGCTGGGGCTCACGTTCCGGCGGAGGCGCGTATGCCGAACGTTCGCGCGCTGTTCACATGTTTTTCATCTTCCGTTAACCAACCCGGCCCGCCTAGCGCGAATAATTGGGGCTCACGTTGTATTCCAGGAGGTTCACAGTGTTCGATCGTCGTTTTCTCCCCCTCGTACTGGTGGCTCTGGCGGTGATGAGTGTGTTTCCACTCACGGCTGCTGCCCAAACCGGCAAGATTCAACACGTTCTGCTGATCAGCATTGACGGTATGCACTCGCTCGATTTCGACAACTGCGTCAAGGGTGTTCCGGCTTATGGAAACCTCACTTACTGCCCGCATCTGGCCTCGCTATCCGCGACCGGAGTGCATTACCTGCAGGCCATGACTTCGAAACCGTCAGATTCCTTCCCCGGGCTGGTGGCTCAGATTACCGGAGGGACGACACGGTCCGCTGGGATTTTCTATGACGTCAGCTACGATCGCGCGTTGTCGCCTCCGAAGAGGACGACGCCCTACGGAATCGTGGGCGGGGCGGCGCTCTGTCCGAGTGTGATTGGCACGCAGGTTGGGTTCGACGAAGAGATCGACTACAACTATTTGAAACTTGACTCGGGGAAACCGAACGGCAGTTCGGGGATCAATGGAATCAATCCCGACTATCTGCCGCGCGACCCGAAAAATGGCTGCGTGCCGGTGTATCCGCACAGTTACATTCGTGTGAACACGATTTTCAACGTGGTGAAGAACGCGGGTGGTTACACGGCGTGGTCGGATAAGCATCCTTCGTATGACTTTACGAATGGGCCGAGCGGCGATGGAGTGATCGATTTGTGGTCGCCGGAGATCAACTCAATTCCGGTGGCGATTTCTTCGGTGCCGGGCTGCAAGCCGCTTCCTGATCCGGGCGCGGCGCAGTCGACGAACGCGTGGACCGACAGCTTCCAGAACATACGGTGCTATGACCAATACAAGGTGCAAGCTGTTTTGAACTGGATCGATGGCAAAACGCACGATGGAAGTTCTCCCGCGCCGGTGCCGAATCTGTTTGGCATGAACTTTCAGGCGGTGAGCGTGGGCGAGAAGCTGGTGGAAAAATCGCTCGGCCTGACGGGCGGGTATGTGGATCCGCTGGGAACGCCGAGCAGTTCGTTGTTCGACGAGATCCAGTATGTGGACGGCGCGATTGGGCAAATGGTCTCCGAGTTGAAAAAGCAGGGACTGCTGGATTCGACGCTGATCATTGTCTCGGCGAAGCATGGGCAGTCTCCGATTGATCCGAGCCGGGTGCTGCGCATTCCGGGAGACGTTTCGACGGATGAACCGCCATCCCAGATTGTTTCGCCTGCCGGAGTTGGGCCGGGATTGCCGGTGGCGCAGGCCGACGAGGATGATATCTCGATGCTCTGGCTGACCGATCAGAGCCAGACGGCGAGTGCGGTGGCGACATTGGCTATGCCGGCGAATGAAGACCTGTTTGGGCAAGGAGAGATTTTCGCTGGACCTTCTCTGATGCTGCAGTTTAACAATCCGCTTACCGACTCGCGGGTACCGGACATCATTATTGCTCCGAATGTTGGGGTTATCTATACCGGGGGCACGGGCAAAGTCGCCGAGCACGGTGGATTGGCCTACGACGACCGAAACGTAATGCTGGTGGTTTCGAACCCGAGCTACAAGGCGGTAACGTTTAACGATCAGGTGGAGACGCGGCAGATTGCTCCGACGATCGTGAAGGCACTGGGGCTGGATCCGAATCTGCTGGGTGCGGTGAAGTCGGAGCACACGGAAACACTGCCCGGGCTACCGTTTACACAAAAATAGTCGTCGCTGAAGTCGAGCAAAGTGCGGGAAGCGTGATGCTTCCCGCATTTTTATTGCGGGAGATGCGGAGTATTGTGAGCTCCGTACGGTTCGGAAAATGTCAGTTCCTTAGTTTCTGAGCATTTTGCCCGTCTTTAATGTGAACTGAATCCTTTCCTGCGTCTTTTTTTCGCCGCACAGGGACTTGAAGGCCTCGCGCTCAAGGTCTAGAAGATACTGCTCGGTGATGGGCGTGCCGGGGGTGACATTTCCGCCGCAGAGGACTTCGGCGATTTTTGTGCCGAGCTTCAATTCGTGATCGCTGATGAACTCGCCCTGGCGCATGAGGTAGACGCCCATTTTGAGGGCGGCGAGAATGTTTTCGCCGGGGGCAGGGATGTTGGTGCGCATCACGGGGGGCTCGTAGCCAGCGCGCGACAAATCCAGCGCGCGCGTTTTGGCATTGGAGAGGACGCGCTCGCGATTCATGGTGATGCGGTCGGAGCTCGAAAGGAATTGAAGTCCGCGAGCTTCTTCTGCCGAGGTGGAGACTTTCGCGGTGGCGATGGTTTCGAAAGCTTTCTTCATCGCCTCCATCAATTCGACGGATTCGCCGCGAGCGTTGGAAGGAAGATCGGGACGTATCGAGGCTGCGCTATCGACCGCGCGCAGTAGCATTTCTTTGCAGCCGCCGCCGCCGGGAAGCAGGCCAACTCCGACTTCGACCAGCCCCATATAAAGTTCAGCGTGGGGCTGGCGGGCAGCGGCGTGCAAGGAGACCTCGCAACCACCGCCGAGGGCGAGTCCGAAGGGGGCGACGACGACCGGCTTCGGCGAAAATTTGATGGCTTGGGTCATGCCCTGGAACTGACGGATGGCGAGATCGACATCGTCCCACTCTTCCTCCTGGATGGACATGAGCAGCAGCATCAGGTTCGCGCCGACGGAGAAATTCGGTGCGTCGTTGGTGATCACGAAGGCGTCAAAGGCGTCGCCCGCGCCGCCCGGCTTTAGTGTCTGGAGGATGAACGAAATGATGTCGGCGCCAAGCGCGTTCATCTTGGAGTGGAACTCGATGCAGGCGACGCCATCGCCCAGGTCGACCAGGGAGGCTCCGGAATTTTTCTTGACCACGCCATTCGACTTTTTTGCGGCTTCAACCGACCAGACACCGGCGGGGACTTGAACCCGTTCCCAAGTCTCAGTTGTCAGTTCCCAGTAGCGCGCGCCGGAGGGAGACTTGGGATCGTCTTCATACCAGGATTTTTTTCCGCTGCTGAGGAGTTTTTCAACGTTGGCGGCTATGGGACGGCCCTCTTTTTTCATGCGTGCCACGGTGGCTGCCACGCCGGCGGCGTCCCAGAGTTGAAATGGGCCAAGTTCCCAATTGAAGCCGAGGTGCATGGCGCGATCGATTTCCACGACCGAATCGGAGATCTCGGGGATGCGGTTGGCGGAATAGGTCCAGAGGTCGGAAAGGGCGTTCCAGAGAAATGAGGTGGCTTTGTCGGGCTTTTGGGCGGTTGCGGCAGGGGCGCCACCGCCACCATCTTTATCGAAGCCGAGCAACATTCGAATGCGCGCTCCGGTTTCTTCGACATTCTTGGCCATATCGAGGGCGGCGAACTTTGGTTTCTGGCGCGGATGATATTCGAGTGTCTTCCAGTCCAGAGCGAGGCGCTCGTCTTCTTTCTCTTTGGGTTCGGGCGAGGGCGCCCGCCCTACACTCGCTTTCTTGTAGAAGCCGCCTTTAGTCTTGTCGCCCAGCCACTTGCGTTCGAGCATCTGGCGGTAGAAGTCGGGAAGTTTCAGATCACTGCGTTCGTCGAGCGGGGCGGGCGAGGACGCCCGCCCTCCATTTGTCATGTTTGCTACTACATGGCCGAGGATGTCCAGGCCTACCAGATCAATGGTGCGAAAGGTGGCTGAGCGGGGCCAGCCGACGGCCTGGCCGGTGAGAGCGTCGACGTCTTCGATGCTCAGGTCCATCTCTTGCATGAGGCGCATGACGTTTAGCACGGAGAATGTCCCGATGCGATTGGCAATGAAGTTCGGAGTGTCTTTGGCCAGTACCACGCCTTTGCCTAGCTGCCGATCGCAGAAGTGGGTGACGGCCTCGATCAGCTTGGGGTCGGAGTCGGGGGTTGGGATAAGTTCCAGAAGACGCATGTAACGCGGCGGATTAAAGAAGTGGGTTCCGAACCAGGAGCGGCGGAAGTCCTGGGAAAATCCTTCGGCGATTTTCGCGACGGGAAGGCCGCTGGTGTTGGTAGTGACGATGGTGCCGGGCTTGCGGATGGCGTCTACCTTTTTTAATAACGACCGTTTGATTTCCAGGTTCTCGACGATGGCTTCGATGATCCAGTCGACCTCGGCGAGGCGTTTGAGATCGTCGTCGAAATTTCCGACGGTGACGAGGCGGGGAAGTGACGCTTCAAAAAACGCCGCGGGCTTTGATTTTCTGGCGCCTTCGAGTCCGGCGGCGGCGATTTTGTTGCGGGCGGGACCATCGGCGTCGGCTGGGACGATATCCAGCAGAAGCGCCGGCACGCCGGCGTTGGCGAAGTGTGCGGCGATGCGGGCGCCCATGGTGCCGGCACCGAGAACCGCGACTTTATTGATGCGTTTCATAAAGGCTGACTCCTATGACAAGGCTCTTAATGGAGCGCCGGGCGTCCCCGCCCGGCCTTCGATGCGCCTGAGGCCGCGTGGGACGGGCGGGACGCCCGTCGCTCCATCGGTAAGGGAACGGCTTCAGGCACTGTTTCCGGACAACGCGAGTGTACGCCAAGCTCTTAAGGAAGTTTATCTACGACCCAGTCATTCTTGCCAGTCTCGATCAGGGTGATCTCGGAAAATTTGCGGGTGAAGTGAGATCCTCTGGGCGTTACCAGGACGATGGGGAAAGTGTAGTGGCCGGGATGTCCGCGGCCGGTGGTGATCTCGAAGGAGCGAATCTTTGTTTTTGCGTTCGAGAAAAAATCTTCCATCTGGTCGGCGTTCTGCGAGCGGCGGAGGCCGTCGCTGAGGAGAACCATGCCGTTTTCGAGGTCTCCGGTTTGCCAGGCGTGCAGGAAATGGTTGGCGGCGGCCAGGGCGAATACGTAACCGGCGTCGGTGGGGATTTGCTGCTTATGCGATCGAGTCCAGAGTGGGGTCGCCAGAAAGATTGTCAGAAGGGATAGACATGCTAGACGGATCTTCACGCTATGGCTGTTCCTCGCGATAGGTAATTTTTTGTCGAATCACCCTTGCCATGATGGGAGGACTTCCATCGGCAGGCGTGAACCAACGCCGTCGTTCCGTCCAATTGCCGTGATCGTCATGGATGATCTCCCATTCCACATTTCCGCGGCGTGTACTCGGTTTGTGTGATTGAGGATCGATAAATGTTTCCCCCCGATTGGTTCTTTGCCCGAAGAATCAACGACGCGTAGCTTCGTAAGGATTCCGTCGCGGTCATATTCAAAATTAGTGTGAAGCACCAACTTGCCATCGAAGTCGTAGAATTTCTGCTGGCCGGAGTGTTTTTCGTCATCGTAATCGACGTTCAGCCTTCCCGGGAGCGGGGAATAGTCATCGCCTGATCCCAGCTTGAAAGGGTCGGTGAGTTGCTCAATCACTCGTCCCTTATCGTCATACTTGAATGTTACGTGGTACCAAAGCTTCAATTGGCCCCCACTGAGATCAGAAACCCTCAAATCGATCACCCGCTTTTTATCGTCAACGATCTGAACCTGTTCGAAGAACTTGCGGCGCTGGTATTTCTGCAGTCTGCTCAAGATAATTTTATTTCCCGCGTATGAGATTTCGGTTTGAGTTTGCGCATATAATTCGTATCCAAGTGGCCTACCGGTTTGGTCGTATTTGAAGTTTACGTAATCGTTAATTTCTTGCTTGTCGCGGCCCGCCCTAAACTCTGACAAACGTCCGTCGTTGTCGTAGCTCCACTGTTGCCACTTTTTCCAGTCAGGAAATCTTTCGTCGTTTCGATGATGCTCAACAATTTGGCTTTACAGCTTTTCGCGTTGCCACACATTTGTCGTTGTCGACACACCCGATGCATCCTCATCGATGCGCTTAATCAAATGCCCATGATCGTCAAACTCAACGGCGGTCGTTGTGTGATACGGGTTCGGATTCTGGTTTGTTGACTGAGTTTCCTCGCGCTGCACTCTGAGCACGGGGCCTTTTATATCCATCGTATTCTGATACTGTAGAGCACCCTGCCAGATCACTGTCATCTGCGAGAAGATTGGTGGGTTTTTCGGAGGGCCTGGGAGGTCAGCAATAGCTACGGCCGCTGGCACGGTGGACATTTGGCCCATCGAAAGGCCGCTCAGCAAGGCAGAGGCGATAAGGCATAGTAACGAGGGTCGTCGCATACCGGCCCATGTTACGACTAACTAAGCGTCCGATCAACGATTGTAGGTCAGGAGTGACATTGTCCATCTGCAAGCCCTCAACCACCAAGGGCACTAATGCTCACGAAGGAAACCATTCGCTGATATTCTGAATTTCGTTTGCGGTAGTCTCCGCGCTTCATGACCTCAAGCCCTCAACTTCTTTCTGCGTGCGAAATCGCAGCGCAAATCTGCCGCAAAGAGGTTTCCCCGGTGGAAGTGGCGCGCTCTCATCTTGAGCGCATCGAGAGATTGAATCCCGTTCTGAACGCATTCGTGGATTACCGGCCGGAATCGGTTTTCGCCCAGGCGCGCGCGGCGGAGCAAGCGATTCTGAGGGGAGAAAAGCTTGGGCCACTCCACGGTGTTCCGCTTTCTATCAAGTCTTCGATTGATGTCGCCGGACATCGATGTGAAAGCGGTTCGCGGTTGCGGGCTGGGCATGTTGCGGTTGAGGATGCTCCGCTGGTGGGGCGGTTGCGGGAGGCTGGGGCGGTGATTCTGGGGGTTACTAACACTCCGGAACTGCTTATGGCTTGGGAGACTGACAATCTTTTGTATGGACGAACGAACAATCCGTGGGACCTTTCGCGAACGGCGGGCGGGTCTAGTGGCGGCGAGGCGGCGGCGATCGCGGCTGGGCTTTCGGCGGGCGGGGTGGGGAGTGATGGCGGGGGGTCGATTCGCGTCCCGGCACACTTTTGCGGGATTTGCGGGTTGAAGCCTACCCCGGGACGCATTCCTTCTACCGGACACTTTCCTAAGGCTGGCGGGCCGTTTGCCTTGCTAGGAGTGGTCGGGCCGATGGCTCGCACGGCGGCTGATCTGCAGATTTTGTTTGAGGTGATGGCGGGGTGGGATGATGGCGATCCTTGCTCGGTTCCGGTCGAAGTGGGGAAGATTGACGACGGGCGGGCGCGGTCTCTGAGGATCGGGTTCTTCGAAGACGATGGTCGAACTCCGGTCACCCGCGAGACGCGAGCGGCGGTGAGGCGTGCGGCGGATCTGCTGGCGGAAAGCGGGTTTCATGCGGAGGCGTTTCGTCCGGAGGGTCTCGAGGAAGCGCGGCGGCTCTGGTGGGAATTTTTCGGCACTGCGGGAGGGATGATGCTTGAGCCTATGTTGCGCGGTCACGAGGCGGAGCTGAGCCCCATTTTGCGCGAATTCCGAGGGTGGACTCAAACACGGGCGGCGCACACGGGGGAGACGCTGCTCGGAGCGTGGCTGGGACGGGATGCGCTGCGGGAAAAAATTCTGCTGCAAATGCGGGAGCATCCCGTGCTGATTTGCCCGGCGGCGGCGGTTCCGGCTTTTCGTCACGGCGAACGCGAATGGAGCGTGGAGGGGAGCACGGTAGAGTATCTCGACGCCTGGAGCTATTGCGAGTGGTTTAACCTGCTGGGTTTTCCGGCCGTCGTGGTTCCGGTCGGCTATTCGGAGCGGTTCCTGCCCATCGGAGTACAGATCGTCGGTCGACCGTGGCAGGAGGAATTGGTGCTGATGGTGGCGGCCGAGCTGGAAAAAAAGCGTGGTCCGGTCGGGGCGCCTCCGCTTCCGACTGACAGTGTGGCTGACGGGGATTAGTGCCAAATCGGCGTGGACGCTGTGAAAAGAAATGCAGCTTGGTTGCAAAGTGACGGGCGCCTGGTTTTCCTTTGACTTCCCGCGGAAAACCGGGGTATAAACTAGCAGCACTCGCAGGTCCCCCCAGTAGTTCCGCGCACGCTCCAAAGGGTTTAACCGAGGGTTTAGCCGAAAGGGAAGATATCCGCCATGAAGTTCGGATGCGGCTACGACTGCGGTTCATCCTGCAAAGCTCAATCGCAGTGAGGCTCCATCGGTAGATGTTTCATGCCAGCAAGATCCGCCCCCGCTGACCGGCACCGCACCATGTTGTTCGTTTCATGTTGTTCGATTCATCGGTAAGGGCTCCGAAAAGAGATGCAAGGAGGAAAAGTGATTGTTCAACGCGTAGCAGCAGGGGTGTTTCTGGCGGTGTTCGGTCTGGCGGAGGCGCCCTTTGCTCAACTGTCTTTCGCTCAACAAAGCGGGACGGTGGCCAGAGGGTCGGTTGTGATTCATGAAACGAAACACGACACGGGCCCGCTGCTTCGCGAAGTTGCGCCGTTAATGCCGCAATATGGTGCGCCGAGAGAGCATGAGATCCAGAACATGGACAACCCTAACCGTGCATGGGACAGAAAGAGTGTGAAGGATGCGGCGGTACAGGGTCCGGAGCGAGCGTTAGGAGCGCAGACTCCGCCGTACGACGTGGAATTTGACGGAATTGGCTATGGCGATAATTTTTTCTGCGACTGCATGCCCCCGGACAACGATGGCGCGGCGGGGACCACGCAATATGTGCAATACGTGAATCTTACCTACGAAGTTTTCAGTAAGGGTGGGACAACGCTACTGGGTCCGCTGTCGGGGAACGACTTCTGGTCGGGATTCGGGGGATCCTGTCAGTCGGACAATAGCGGTGATCCGATCATCAGATTTGACGCAGCGGCGCAGCGCTGGATCGTAAGCCAGTTCGCGCTTAATGAATCGGCTCCGGACTATGAGTGCGTGGCGATATCGACGACGGACGACGCCACGGGGTCGTATTACCGGTACGCGTTCCCGTTCAAGGATTTTCCGGATTATCCGAAGGTGGGTGTGTGGCCGGATGCTTATTACTTCAGCTTCAATAGTTACGACATCACGGGAACGAATTTCCTGGGCGCGAACGTGTGCGCGGCGGACCGCACGAATATGCTCGTCGGTTCGGCAGCCACGATGCAATGTTTCCAGCAGAATTCGAGCCAATTTGGAATGTTGCCTTCCGACCTGGATGGGGCGAACCCGCCGGCGGCCGGGACTCCTAACTTCTTTATGGAGCTTGACCCGGACGGCAGCGATAACTTGAGCATGTATGCGTTCCATGTGGATTTTGTGACACCGTCCAATTCGACGTTCACGGGGCCGACTCAGATTGCGGTGCCGGGGTTCACGCCGCTGTGCGCAGGAGTGTCGCGCAATGCCTGCGTGCTGCAACCGACAGCGGGGAGCGACCATCTGGAGGGCCTGTCGGACCGTTTGATGTACCGGCTGGTGTATCGCAATTTCAACGATCACACGACGCTGCTGGTCAGTCACACGGTTGTGGCCGGCAGCAGCGGCGGGGTTCGCTGGTACGAAATCCACGATCCGGAGACGACGCCGACGGTGTATCAGTCAGGAACGTTTGCTCCCGATTCGCAGTATCGCTGGATGGGAGCGGTGGCCATGGATCAGAACCAGGACATCGCAGTGGGCTATAGCCGGTCAGGTTCGGCGGCGGGCGATTATCCTTCGCTGGTGTATGCAGGGCGCGTGCCGGGGGACCCTCTGGGCACGTTGGAGGGCGAAGTCGTTCTGAAGGCGGGTGAAGGCTCGCAGAGCGGAGATGGCTACTCGCGCTGGGGCGACTACACTTCGATGACGGTCGATCCCACCGATGACTGCACGTTCTGGTACACGGAAGAGTATATGAAGGCCACGGGACAAAACGGGGGCTTCAACTGGAGCACGGCGATTGGCAGCTTCAATTTTCCGGGATGCGTCAGTTCGGGGGGCAGCCCGGCGGTAACGCTGTCGCCAACATCGTTGACGTTCCCCAACACGGTCGAGGGAGTGACGAGCGGGCAGAAGACGGTGACGGTGACGAACAGCGGGACTGTAATGCTGAACATTTCCAACCTCGTGGCCAGCGGTGATTTTGCACAGAAGATCGTGGCGAAGTCCTGTGGGAGCGAGTTGGCGGCGGGAGCGAGTTGCCTGGTTGAAATTACGTTTACTCCGGGGGCGGTGGGAGCCTTGACGGGGACGCTGACGATAACCGACAACGCTGCGAATAGTCCGCAGACGGTGGGGCTGTCGGGCAACGGCACAGCCGAAACGACGCTGACGCCGGCGTCTAAGAAGTTCCCGACGGAGGCGGTGGGGATGAGTAGTCCGGCGGACGTGTTTACGCTGAGCAACAAACAGAAGGTAGAGCTCGACAGCATCGTGATCTCGACGACGGGCGACTTTACGGTTTCGGCGACGACCTGCACGGGGAGTCTGGCGGCCAAGACGAATTGCACGATCAGCGTGGTTTTTGCGCCGACGGAGACGGGGGCGAGAACGGGAACGTTGAACGTGTCGGATAGCGCGGACGGGAGCCCGCAAATTTCGAATTTGACGGGCACGGGTAAGTAATAGCCGTAGCAAACTCCAACTTGGCCGCTCCGCGGGAGAAAGTAGGCTCTCCTCGCGCAATTCGTGTAAGATTCTAGAGGCGAGTACAGCGCAGCGCTTCCGTGCGTGCTGATCCTGCCGGTCTGATCGGAGATGGACCGGCGCTCGATTCCAGGGACGATACTCCCAATTACCAGGTAGAACCGCAGCCTTCGGGGTGACGGCAGATTCCTGTCAGGAGAAACTTAATGCCAAAGATTGCCAAGACAGCCGACCGGAAGAAGGTCATGGACACCACGAAATCAACCGCATGTCCCAAGTGCGGGAAAGAAACCCGCATCGTCAAGCGCATGAAAGATCGGGAGCGCGGGGTGCCGGGGGGAATCTATATTTCGTGTTCGGCGTGCGAATTTTTTGAAAAGCTGTAAATCAGCTGCCAGTTCGCGGCTGTCGGCTTTCAGGAAAATCAACAGGGAAGGCGCGGCGGTTGGTCGCGCCTTTTTACTTTTGTGGAGTGCCTAGTGGTTGCGCCGGGTGATTGCGCAGCGCGTGTTTGCGCTTTTCCTGAGAGCTGACAGCTTTCTGCTACGCAATCTGGCCCAGAATTGCTCGTGCCTCGGTGGAGGGGTCGGCGGCTTCGGTGATGGGACGTCCCACGACAATATGGGAGGCTCCGGCAGCGATGGCTTCGGCTGGAGTAACCACGCGGGCCTGATCGTCCTGTCCGCTGCCGGCGGGTCGAACACCGGGTGTGACGATAGCGAAATCGTGGCCGAACTCCTGGCGCACGGCGGCAGCCTCGCGGGCCGAGGTGACGATGCCGCGGCAACCGTTTGAGAGCGCAAGGGCGGTGAGGCGGAGGACTTGTTCGGTCACCCCGCCGCGCCAACCAATTTTGCCCAGGTCATCTTCGTTCAGGCTGGTGAGGACGGTTACGGCCAGGACCAGCATGTCAGGGCGGGCGGCGCGTGCGGCGTCGATGGCGCCGCGCAGCATCTTGCCGCCTCCGGAGGCATGCACGGTAAGCATACTGACGCCCAGATCAGCGGCCTCGCGCACGGCGGCAGCCACGGTGTTGGGGATATCGTGATACTTCAGGTCGAGAAAAACGCGGCGCCCGGAGTCCACCAATTCGCGAACGATGGACGGACCCGCGGCGGTGAAGAGCTGCATTCCGACCTTATAGGTGAAGGCGGAGTCACCGACGGCCGCCACGATGTTCCGGGCGGCCTGCGCGGTGGATACATCCAGGGCAACGATCAGACGGTGGCGCGCGTCCATAGGTGTGGCTGCGAGTGTATCGGTTTTAGTTGAAGTTGGCTACGGGTTGCGCCAGCGCCACTTCGGTGGGCTGGTAGAGATCCAGGCGGACCTTCTGCACTCCGCGCTCATTAAAGCCCAGGGCTCGCGCCGCATTGTAGGACACGTCAATGATGCGGCCATCGACCACGGGGCCCCGGTCATTGATGCGAACTACCACAGCCCTGCCGTTCCTCAGGTTGGTAACCTTAACGAACGTGCCCAGCGGCAGGCTGGGATGGGCGGCGGTGAAATCATGCATATCAAAGGGTTCACCGCTGGCTGTCTGTTTTCCCTGGAACTGTTTTCCGTACCAGGAAGCGGTGCCTACCTGATAGCCTTTCGATTTCGATCGGCCAGGCTTATGGGATTTGTTTCCGCTGGCCGGAATTGCCGTGACCTGCGGTGGTGGTGTGACCTTGGCGGCTTCCAGGCTGCTTGGCCCGGATGCGGCTCCGGCCCCCAGATTGGCGACCAATAAAAGCAACGCCAAACCTTCGGCTAAACGTCGTCGCATTCAGTTACCTCTCAATCGTGGAAAGTCGTTTTCTGGTCGTATGCTCCTTTGGTCAAACGATCAATCGTTCGATGCTATCGATCCCAAGGGGGCGTGTCAACCGAAAATCTCCGTCACCTTATTGGCTAACTAGTAATTAATCAATAACTTAACCATAAGAAAATCATAGGTTTCCTGTCTATGTCGTTGAAACTAGTTGGAAGGATGCGATAACTAAATAGTTACTATGAGGTTAGCGGCGGCAGGAAGATTTCCGCAATCGCTCTGGAATGTTACAGTTACGAAACAAATCCAGTAAACGTATTGTATTCAATTGGTTGCGGGCACTCCAAGTAACTGATCAGTTATGGCAACGATGGGCGACCGCGGACTCGAGCGGTGAAGCCGTCGGCGCAAGGCCTTTGCGGCCGCAATCACCGTAAGTGCTGTTCCCCTCCCTGGACTTTCGATTTACAGTGGCATCTTAAGTAGGGAAATTCTGGAGTGAAAATTCTGGAGTGAAATTATGGCCGAGACGCCACCGGTGGTTCTTTCGATCGCAGGGTTCGATCCGTCGTCGGGAGCGGGCATTACGGCCGATATCAAGACGATGGCGGCGCATGAATGTTACGGCATCTGCTGCATCACGGCTCTGACGGTGCAATCGACCAGGGGGGTGAGGCGGGTTGAAGCGGTAGATCCGGATCTTATCGCCGCGACCTTGAGGGAGTTGGTCTCAGACGTCGGGGTGGCGGCGGTGCACATCGGGATGCTGGGGAACAGGCGGACGGTTGAGGTAGTGGAGGCTTTCCTGCGCGAGGCGGATTTGCCCCATGTGGTGCTGGATCCGATTCTGAAGTCGAGTTCCGGGGCGGACTTGCTGGATGCGGAAGGAACGAAAGTGCTGATCGAAAGACTGATGCCGCTGTCGGAGGTAGTGACTCCCAATCTGGAGGAGGCGAGCGCGATGACTGGGCTCAAGGTCACCAGCCTGGGTGAAATGCGGGAAGCGGCCAAGCGCCTGCACGCTTTGGGAGCGGCGAATGTGGTGGTGACAGGAGGGCATCTTGAGCGGGCGATTGACCTGCTCAGCTTCTCGACTGGTCAGGGGACGGAGCAGGAGGTTTTCAAGGCGGAGCGTCTGCGATCGAATGCAACCCATGGCACTGGCTGCGCGTTTGCGACAGCGCTGGCCTGCCACCTGGCGCTGGGGCGCGGGCTGCCGGAGGCGGCGCTGCTCGCCAAGGTATATGTCTCGGCGGCAATCGCAAATGCACATCCGCTGGGTCACGGGGTAGGACCGCTGCATCACCTTTATCGCATGAACCAGCAGCGCAGGGCGAGTAGTGTGGTTTCGGATGGAGAGGGTATTAGGTCTTAGGGTTCAGGTTCCAGGTTTTGGATACTGGAGCCTGGCGTGGTGCGACAGGGGGGGTTATTTCTTAAGCAAACATCCTGCTCCGAAGGCGGCCACGGCGGCGATCAGCCACTCAATTCGCCACAATTGGATCGCCTGCCAGTCGAGGGCAGTGCGGACGCTGAAGAATACGCTGACGGCCAGAGCGCCGACCACGCAAAACAAGCCCAGCAGAAAAGCGACCGTGGCAGGCAAGGTGAGGCCGAGGCGCTGACCGAGGGAGGCAAGCTCGGCACGGCCGGGAATTTCCGTGGTGGTTGAAGTGGTGAGGTCGGCGCGGCGAGCGCCGCAAGCATGACAATAGAGGGCACTAACGAGATACTCGGCTCCGCAGCTACAGGTGGCGGAGCGATCCGCGCTGGGGACGGCGGGAGCGGGAGGGCGCCAGAAGTCGTGCTCAATCTGATTGGCTGCTTCGGCCATAAGAGTCTTCTAAACCTTGAAGATCGCAAGTAAATCGCCAAAACGAATTGTTGCAAAGAAAAACGGTTACGGGCAGGCCAGGGGGAGGTTGGCCGTTCTAACGGGCAAGAATTACGCTCTAGAGCCCTGAATTTACTATTCTGCACGCCCAGGCTGCGCCAGGGACGTAGCGAATTTGGTTCCCGACGGGAGGTTACGCTCCAGTCTTCGGACTAACCTTTCGACCAGAGGACTAGCCTTTGGAGTCAGCCACGGCCTGCCGGAGCGCGTCAAGGTCCGGGAAATCAGGCTTGATCTTTACCACGCGGTCGAGTTGCTGCCGGGCCAGCGCAGGCTGACCACTCTTGGCGTAGGCGAGTCCGAGGTGATAGTTGAACAGCGCATTTTCCGGCTGCTTTTTCACCGCTTCCTTGAACAGGGAAATGGCGGAGCCGTAAACATGCTTCTCATAGAAAGCATAGCCCAGGGTGTCGGCTGAATTCGGATTGTCAGGCAACTGGCGGCGGGCCGTCTGCGCCATGGCGAAGGCAACATCGACATTGCCGCCCTGTTGCAGCATCACGTAGGCCAAATTGTTGGAGGCCACGGGATTGTCGCGCTGAATCTCCAGCGCCTTCTGGTATTGCTGCCGGGCATGATCCCAATCGCGCTTGTTCTCGTAGATGCTCCCGGCCAGGAGGTAAAACGCAATCTCTTGAGGATTGATTCGCGAAGCGTCGAGATAGGTCTGCAGCGCCTGGTCCGGGGAGCCACGAAGGGTCTGGATCGTGCCGAGCTTAACCGTGGCGACGCTGTTGGTTTTATCCAAATCCAGGGCTTGTTTGAATTCCTGCTCGGCAGCCGCCAAATCCTTGCTCTGATCCATCAGAAGCTCGCCGAGCATGATGTGAAAGGCGACATTCTTCGGATTCTTGGACAACTGCGCCTTAGCCGCGACCAGAGCCCGGTCCGGCTGTTTCTGCACCAGGAAGGTGTTGAGCACTCCACCCAGTGCGTCGGAGGAATTGGGATCCTGATCGAGGGCATGCTGATAAGCTTTCTGCGCCTCGGCGGGTTGGTTTTGCGCCATCCGTAAATTGCCCAACTGCACGTAGGCGTTGGGATTGTTCGGCTCCTTTTCGAGAGACTGGCGAATGTTTTCGTCGGCGCTGGCGTAATCCTTGCGATCAATATCGGCCACAGCGCGGAGGAGATATCCATCGGGGGCTGCGGGTTGTGAGGCGATGATCTGATCGGCTTCTTGCGCGAGGCCTGCCGCATCATTGCGATGGATGGCAACGCCCGCCAGCGCGCGGTGGGCTTCGACGAGGTCGGGCCGATATCGAAGGGCGGCGCGCCACTCGGCTTCTGCCTGGTTGCTATTGCCCAGTTGATCGAAGGCGAGACCGAGTTGGAAATGGGCTATGCCATTGTCGGGATCGTTCTTCAGGACCGCTTGCAGGGTGTTGACGGAGTCATTGTACTTGCCGCTGAGACGCTCGATCTCTCCCTTGAGAATCTGGGCGCTCTCATCATCCGGCTTGGCCTTCAGGAGCTCATCGTTCAGCTTGCGGGCTTCGTCGAGACGGTCTTTCAGGATCAAGAGCTGAATGTAATTTGTCTTGACCAGCAGGTCCCTGGGATGATCGTGATAGAGCGTTCCGTACTCTTGGGTGGCCTTGTCGACCTGGTTCGTGCGCCAATAGAAATCGCCGAGCATGCGGTATCCGACGGAATTGGCGGCAAAATCTTTCTTCGAATCACGCAGGAATGCTTCCGCCGGGCTCAGTTTGTTCTGGGCGATGAATAAGTTGACGAGAGAGAGCCGGGGGTTGGGATCGTCCGGAGCGGCGGCGATCGCCAAGCGGAATTCCTGCTCCGCTTCCGGAAAGCGTCCGCGGGACTGGTAGAAGTTTCCCAAGGCAATCAGGGCAGTCGAGGACTTGGGACTCAAGTCGACGGCTTTTTTGAAGCTGGCTTCGGCCACATCCCACTGCTGCCCGTGCATCTGCAGCAGGGCCAAATTCAGGTAAGAGTCGGAACGTTTTGGATCGAGCGCCAGCGCCTTCTGCATGTCGGCCAAGGCGGCTGAGGTGTTGCCGGTAGCCGCGTCGTAATTGGAGCGGGCGATATCAACATCGGGATTATCAGGCTGCTTTTGGGCGAGCAGATCGAGATGCTGCTTGGCGTCGTTGAACTGACGTCCCAGCATCAGCAGGTTTGCGATATCAAGGTGGGCAGCGTAGTGGTCGGGCTGAAGTTGAATGGTGGTCGTCAATTCCTGGAAGGCGGTGGGCCACTGTTCGAGTTTCAGGGCGGCCTGGGCCAATTTGTAATGAGCTTCGGCGAATCGCGAATCCACCTGGATGGCGTTGCCGAACTGAATCTCGGCTTCCCGGTACTGGCCTTTGTCGTAGTAGCGTTGGCCGCTCTCGAGGTACTTCTGCTTCTTCGTTTCCGGATTCCCGGAACAGCCGCTGAGCAATGCCAGCAGGCAGATTGCAGCTACCGCAGAGCGAAACGCCGATATCTTAACAATACGCATAATTCTGCACCCCTCGGATCGCGCCCAACTTATTCTTCGCCCTATGTGTGTCTACGGCATAAGGGTACTCTCCCGCTGGTAAGCGAGAAAAGTTACTGCCGTTATTATCGCAAAACGGGTCGTTTGGCAGCAGAGATGAGCCCTTAGGATCAAGCATACGCTCGCGTGCAGGTGCTTTCGTAATCTGCCGCGAATGGTTAGAACGTGGCATAGTTCGTTTGGCTATGACCCACTTCCCCCAAGCCAATGTCAGCCGGCGTTCGCCCCGCGTACAACTGAATGGATCAGTCGCTGCCTCCGTTACTGCCGAAGGCGGCCAGAGCGCGCGCGCAAAATTGCAGTCTATTTCCGTGAATGGCGGGCTGCTGCAGTTGCAGCGCGAGCTTTCGGCGGGAGATTTCGTCGAAATTGCCTTCCATACGCGTTCCGGGCCGATCCATGGCATGGCGGAAATGCTGCGTCCGACACGCAAGTATGAGAGCGCTTGTCTGCAGCCGTTCCGCTTTATCGCCCTGGCGGACGATGATCACCGAAAGCTGCGGATGGCGCTCGATTCCGCGCTGGACCGCATTGTTCTGGACCCGGTCTCGGAACGCGCCCAATCGCCGCCCCGATTCTGAGGGACCGATGACAGGTGCCAGGTTTCAGGAACAGCAGAAGAAACCGAATTTTGAAACACAACACCTGACAGCCCGGAACTGACACCGGCCGTTTGCTGTCCTGCCACCCGCCCGCCGATTCGCTATACTTAGTGCTTCGGCATGACGACGGAAACGATCAGCATCACGAAGTCCGCCGAGGAAACCATTGCCTTCGGGCGTGCGCTGGCCGCCGAACTTTCACCTCCGCTGATCGTGCTGCTCTGCGGCGATCTTGGGGCGGGAAAAACCACACTGGTGAAGGGAATTGCCGAAGGGTTCGAGGCTGCCCGCGGCGAAGACGTAACCAGCCCTACCTTCACGCTAGTCCATGAATATCGTGGTCCGCGGGCCACGTTGTATCACATTGACCTTTATCGCATCGATAGCGAGCGAGAACTGGAAACTCTCGGTCTGGACGACTTGCTCGCGCCCGACTGCATCCTGCTGATAGAGTGGGGGGAGAAGTTCGCGCGCTGGCGACGGGATAAGAACGTGGAAATTACCCTGGAGCGAGCGGGGGATACTGAGCGCAAGATCCGACGCACCACCCGTTGAACCCGTTTGTCGTGCCGAGATGGGGTAAGTTTTACCACGAGGGGAAGAAACCCGGTTTGCCGGGAGCGGATTGCCAACCGTAGACTGCCAACATCGCCGCGGACGCATCTGACTGAACTGAAGCTGGAGCTATCATCAACTTGAAATTAAGTCATTCCGCAGTTACAGACCTACTGCTCGTGTCGATTTTGCTCGGTGCGACTTATTGCGCAGGTCAAAACGCGCCACAGACGCCGGCAACGGAGCCAGTCCAATCTGCCCCGCCGGGAGCGACCAGCCCCAACCAGGCGCCAGATCAACATCCGAGCAGTCCAGCGCCGAACAGTCCAGCTCCGAACAGTCCAGCGCCGGGCAGTCCAGCGCCGGGCAGTCCAGCGCAAAAGGAAACAGAAGGGACGAAGGACGACCGGATGTTTTACGTGATGCCGAATTTCCTGACGGTCGATGGTGAGTCGGAGGTAAAACCGATTTCGTGGAAAGAGAAATTCAGGATAACGGCGAAGGGGGCGTTCGATCCCTATGAATTCGTGATTGTGGGTATTCTTTCGGGTATCCGGCAGGCGGAGAATGCCTATCCGGGGTTCGGACAGGGAATGGAGGGATACGCAAAGCGGTATGGGACAGCTTTTGCCGACCAGGTGGATGGCAATATCATGGTGGGCGCCGTTTTCCCGACGCTCCTGAAAACAGATCCGCGCTATTTTCGATTGGGACGTGGCGGCTTCGTTCACCGTTTTGGCTATGCCTTCAGCCGTATTTTCGTAACCCGCACCGACTCCGGTCATAATGTGTTCAACGCTTCGGAGTTTGCGGGCAATGCAACGGCGATCACGATCTCCAACGTTTATTATCCCGAGGCGGATCGGGGTTTTTCGCCTAGCGCCAACAACTGGGGGGTGCAGATGGGGATCGATGCGTTTGGGAATGAGTTGAAGGAATTCTGGCCGGACATTCACAACCGCTTGCGGAAAAAGAAGAAGAATCCGCAACCGCAGCCTGCGGCCGACGCGCAACTTTCCGCCCCGAACTCAGGCTTAGCCGGATCCGCCCGCGAATTAGGAGGGCATCCAGACGCGGGTTCGAACGATCCAAAGTTGGGGAATCAGCAGTTGGGGAATTAGCGGGGAATGCATGAAAAGGTGATCCAATAGGGCTCGGAAGAGAAATGCGATTGGGGGAAGATTTGAAATCAATTGGATGGTTTTGCATGGCCTTAGCGCTGGCCGCGATGCTCGGAACCGCATCGGTTCAAGCCCAGGAGGCAACGAGCCCGCGAGAACGATCCGTGGAAGGAATGGTGGGGCGGGGACTGGACGAGGTTGCGCGGCTTACTCCTGACGAGCAGCAGTCGAGCGCAACCGGTGCAACGACGGACGAAAAGTCGCCAGTGCCGGATGCGCCAACGCCGGCGACCAAGACTGCAGGTGTAAACAACGCCAGTGACGACTATGGCAAGCAGCCCAAGAGAATTCTGTGGATCATCCCCAATTACCGTGCGGTTAGCGCGAACACGCATCTGCCTCCGCTGAGTTTCAAGAGTAAATTTTGGCTGGCCACGCAGGATACGTTCGACTACTCGGATTTCATTCTGGTGGGAGGTTTGGCGGGAATTTCGATGGCCAACAAATCGGAGCCGTCGTTCCATCAAGGTGCGGCCGGCTACGGCCGATACTATTGGCACATCTTTGCGGACGGCGGCATAGAGAACTATATGACGGAAGCGATCGTGCCGGCGGCGACGAGAGAAGATCCGAGATACTACACCATGGGCACGGGCGGATTTTTCAAGCGTACGGGATACGCGGTGAGCCGGCTGTTTATCACCAGGACGGACGGGGGAAGAAGGACGATCAATTTATCGGAACTGGTGGGGGCAGGGGCGGCGGCGGGGATCGGCAATGCATATTATCCGGCACAATCCAATCCGTTTGTGAAAACTTATCAGCGTTGGGGAACGGAAGTGGGCTTGGACGGCGTGTTCAACGTATTGAAAGAGTTCTGGCCGGATGTCAACCAGGCGGTATTCCACGGAAAATACTAATCTCCCTTAGCGATGCGGGAAATCGGTGCGTGCAACATTGCGAGTGACTGGCAGCCGCGGGCAGGCAACGGGCGCACTCCATTCCCGGACGATCGAGTAGAGCATGGCAACCGCGAACAAGGTGAAAACCAGGGTGCGCGAGCGGATGGAGCAGAAACGCATGGTGTGAAGACGATCGCACGGCGGTTCCGCAATCACAAGTGAGACGCGACCGAACCGAAGCTTCCTGCGATCATCTTCCTGCGATCAGGCTGTTACCGGTCATTTTCCTCGATCACGCTTCCTTCGAGCATGTTCTGTCATCCAACAATCGATGAGCACAAAGACGGAAGGGGCGGTTAAGAAGGCCACGGAGGCTGATCTGGAAGTGGGCCTGATTTGCGCCGACCGCGACGGCAACCGCATTCGCATCGACCGCGTGGAGGACGATGGGAGAATGCTTTCCTATCACTTTCTGAACGATGAATTGCGGGTGCAGGAAGGGGTTCGGGAGTGTTCGCCGGGGCAATTTCTGAGCGAAGGCTGGTACGTGGCATTGCCGGGAAGATCGTTGTAGAGGGCTAATGCGGCAAATAGCCAGCTTCCATAGGTAGTTTACCGTCTACCTTGACGACCAGCACACGATCGGTGATGGAGTGTTCTTCCACGAAACCGATGGCGCCGGGAGTGGACTCGACGGCGGTGATTACGTCCGCATCGGTTGCCACCAGGCGGATTGACTCCGCGTCTTTATCCCGGTGCGAGGCCATCATCGCTTTAACTTCGGCCGCCGACATTTTGGTGAGATGCTCCAAGGTGACGAGTTCACCCGGCGAGGAGCTATGCAGTACCAGGACGACCTCCCGGCCGTCGGGCCATTTCTTGACTTCTCCTTTAAGCACCTTGGCGAGATGGGCTGAGGTGACGTTCTGCACGGAGTTGTCTTTGTTGACGACGACTGCCATGTGGTGCGCAAAACATGGCGTGAGCGCCAATGTCATCCAAGCGAAGAGGCAGAGAATCCACTGATACCTCATAAGGCTTAAGGTTACCGCGTGTTGTGTGGGGATTCTTGTCAATAATTTGTCAAAAGTGACGGGAGTAATCAGACTCGTAAAATGCAGGGCAAGAGAGTCGAGTGCGGTGTTGACTGGCGCAGCGACCGCGGACTTCGCCCTTGCCCAAGTGCTTCAGAATCCCATGATGTTGTAGCCGCAATCGACGTAGATGGTTTCGCCGGTGATGCCGGAACTGGCGTCGGAAGCGAGAAAGACGCCCGTGCTGCCGACCTCGCTGACTTCCACGTTGCGCTGCAGAGGAGCGCGCTCGGCGTGTGACTTCAGCATATCGCCGAGGCCGGAGATGCCGCGCGCAGCGAGCGTCTTAATGGGACCGGCCGAAATTGCATTCACGCGAATTTTCTTCCGTCCCAAATCTTGGGCCAGATAGCGGACCGTGCATTCGAGCGCGGCCTTGGCCACGCCCATGACGTTATAGTGGGGTACGACTTTTTCCGCGCCGTAGTAGGTCATGGTGATGACGCTGCCGCCATCTTCCATCAGGGGGGCGGCGGCCCGGCAGAGCGCGATGAGCGAGTACACGCTGACATCGTGCGCCAAGCGAAAGCCCTCGCGCGTGGTGTTGACGAAGTCGCCTTTCAACTCTTCCGCGGGAGCAAAAGCCACGCTGTGCACCAGCGTGTGGAGCTTGCCATAGCGGGTTTTCAGCTTGTCGAAAAGCTGGGCAATTTCTTCATCTTTCGAAACGTCACACATGAAAGCTTCGGCGCCGGGCAGCGACAGGATCAGGTCTTTCGCCTCCATCTCCATGCGCTCATTCTGATAAGTGATGGCCAGTTGAGCGCCTGCCGCATGCAATCCCTGAGCAATTGCCCAAGCGATCGAGCGTTTGTTGGCCACGCCAAAGACAACGGCCGTTCGTCCCTCCAAGTCTTCAAACATGAATGAATCTCCCGGTTGAGAAAAGAAAGAATAACAGCATTAATGAGTTCTCGGTTCTCGGTTCCCAGTGGAACCGTAAGGTCCCTTGAGCTTTTCTGAGAACTGGGAACTTACTGGAAGGATGCTAATCCGCGACGGCAGCCACGGCCTTACGCGCGCGGATCGGCCAACAGGCGCTGCCAAATGCGAACGCATACACGGCGGCGATCACACCAAATCCGGCCGCCAGGCTGATACGCGACGCTACCCAGCCTACGATCAGCCCAAGTCCTACCTGCAAGAAGGTGCCAAAGAAATAAAAAGTATTCTGGACTCGACCCATGAAATGCGGAGGAACCTGCTGCATCAGACTGGTATTCATGGCGACGCCGCTCACGCCGCGGGCTGATCCCATCATGCCATAGAGCAGCACAGCCATGGCCAGCCAGGGAGAGAACGGCGCGAACGCCATGGTGAAAGCGAGCAGCAGCATCGAGAGCGCAATCGATGCGCGAGCGCCGAGGCGGCCAATCAGCGCCGGAGCATACAGTGCGCTAAGAAACGCACCCACCCCCCAGCCTCCGTTCAGCCATCCATAACCGGTCGCGCCGGCGTGAAAGATGCGATCGCTCAGCGGAGCTGTGACCACCACTCCCGTCATCATGGCGCCTAGAAATAGAGCCCAACTGGTACCGAGGAAAACTACGCTGGGATGTTCGCGCAGGAAAGCGAGCCCTTCGCGCATCTCGCGCAGGAAGCGACCGACCGCGGTTTCAGCCGCGGCAAGATCATGGCGCAATTCGACCGCGCGCGGGAGCACATGCCGCCCCTGACGCACGGCGAAGTAGCAGGAAAAAGAAACGACGTAGGTGCTGACGTCGATGAGCAGCACTCCGCCGAGTCCGATATGTTCATAGACAAATCCGACCAGGGCACCGGCAATGAGCCAGCCACCCTGAATTCCGGCGAGAAGAAAGGTATTCGATTGCACGAACGCGCCCTCCGGGGTCAGTTCCTGAATGAGCGCGGTGATGGTCGGCCAGAACATCCAGAAGCCGGCGGCGACGAGCGTGTTCATCAGATAGAGCTCCCATACCTGGACGCGGTGGAGAATGGCGAGGACGGTGACTACGAGGATGATGACCGCGCGCAAGGCATCGAGCCACATCACGAGGCGCCGCCGGTCTTCACGATCGATGATCACGCCGGTGAAGGGAAGCATCACCATGGCGGGAATGGTCTGGAGCGCGGCAAAGGTGCCCAACGCCATCTCGGAGTGAGTGCGCTGCAGGATGGTCCAGGCCACGGCGGCGGAGTTCATTCCGCTGCCGAGCATGGAGATCACGTTCGCGGCAAAGACAAATCGCAGCGAGCGTTTTTGCAGGATGGAGCGCATGGTTCGAATCTAACATGGCGCGACAAGGTGTTTTAGCTGTGGCCTGTGGGGCAACTGGCGAGGCTCAGCGCTTTCCAGTGGAGGAGTGAAATGGATCGTCTGGCGGTCCGCCGAGTGAACTTTTCGGGCTGTCTTCAGGGTCATCTTCCGGGTCATCTTCTGGACTAGGAATGTCGAGATTGACGACCACCGGTTCCTGACCGCTGCGCACGATTACGGCTTCCACGGGTTCGTCTTTGCGCGCGTTCAACTCCTGATGCGGCACGTAGGGAGGAACGTAGACGAAATCTCCGGGTCCAGCTTCGTCGACGAATTCCAAACGGTTTCCCCAGCGAAAGCGAGCCCGGCCACGCACCACATAGATCACAGTTTCAAGCTCTCCGTGATGATGGGGGCCGGTTTTGGCGCTGGGCTGGACGACGACCGTTCCGGCCCAGAGTTTTTGCGCTCCGACTCGAGCGTACGAGATGGCTTCGGCGCGGCTCATACCGGGAGTCTGCGGCGTGTTGGCGTCGAGTTCGCCGCTGCGAATAATGCGCAGTCCGTGCGTTTTCCAGTCCGGAGCTTCGCGGCTCTCCATCGATTGCGAATCGTTCATCGTCTCACCCGAATACGCTCACGCAACTGAGCTGATGGCTAACGGCAGACGTACGGCCGCGCTACTTCAATCCCTTAACCACGTATGCTTCCGAGAGTGTGCGCGTGTAGAGGTAAGCATAGGCCGTCGCGTCGCTCGAAAGACGAGGCGGTGCAACCGACGAAACTCCGGCGCCGGTTTCTTCCCCGAAAGTTTTCCACGGCTCTCTTTTCCCGGTGTGCAGATTTACCCGAAAGACTTTCGCGGATCTGAGAGCTACAGCGCCGCGGCGGTTGGGAGCCACGTAGACTGTATCTCCGTCTGGCGCCCAGGCAAGGACCGAGTCATTGGGATCAATACCCTGAACTGGCTGCAGGGCGCCTCCGTCGAGGGGCAAAATTCCGCGTTTTCCGTCGGGGCCGCGCACCAGTATGCTCTTGCCGTCGGGTGAGGTTAAGCCGCTGGTCGTGCCCTCGGGAGTGACGGCTTTGGAATCTCCACTGGCGACATCAATCAGGTAGCTTCGACCGGCGTGTCCTGCTTCAATGCCGAAGGCCAACAAGTGCTTGCCATCGGGGAAAAATCGCACCCCGCCATAACTCACGGCATCATGCGTCAGGGTTCGGGATTCGCCGGCTCCGGTGGGCACGAGGTTGAGTTGTCCGCCCTTGGCCGGTTTCGTGATTACCCACTTGCCATCGGGCGAGATTGCGCCGGCAACGCCCTCGCCAATGCGGGCGGGAGGCGAACCATCGGTGTCACGCAGAAACACGGTGTAATTCGGTCCACCGCCATCGCCTTCCTCTTCGAACAGAATCTTTTTTCCGTCGCGGCTGATATCGCGCAGCTCGGACCATCCGAACCATCCCAGTTCGTGTTCTTCTTTTCCACCCGGCGCCATGCCCCGGATTCCGAGGCGCTCGTGATGGGTCACGGTCAGCACGGTTCCATTACGAGCGTCTTCCAGCCACATGCCTCCGGGTACGTTGGCGATGGTGCGCAGCTTGCCGGAGAGGGTGACGGCGCGCGGGTTAGCGGCACTGCCGCTGTTGGTGCAGGTAAACCAGATTTCGTCGCCGGCAGGGGACCACAGAATTCCCTGCAGCGAAGTCCATGCCGAAGAAAGCTTTCTTTCTTTTTCTTTGCCGTCGGCGCCAATGACGGCCAGGGAACCCTCGTCGTCGCCGCCAATATTTTCGTGATCGGCGAAAGCGATCCACTTGCCATCGGGAGAAATCTTGGGATGGCTGATCCAGTTGATGCCGTCGATGAGAACCTTGCCCGCGGGATATTCCAGACGCCAATGGCCGTTTTCGGGAACGTAACGGACCACCGCCATGCTGTCGCCATTGGCCGACCAGTCGGCGTCCTGGACGTTGTCGAGGACCTCGCGCGGCGTTCCTCCACTGAGCGGAACCCGCGCCAGGGTGCCACTGCGAGCATAGCCACCGTGACCGACGGTGTTGAGACGGATGGCCATTTCTCCGCTCTTCGAAATCGAAAGCAGCTCGGCGTCCTTGATGCCGAGTTCGCGCGAGCCGGGATCGTCGAGGCGCGACATGTAGAGCTGATTCTCTCCACCCTCCCACGCGGCGCTGTAAACAATGCTGCCGTCGGGGGTAAAGCGGGCATTGCCGATGGAGCCGGTGCGAAACGTGATCTGCTGGTATTCGGCCTGAGGAGCGGGTTTGCCGGCGCCGCCATTCCACCAACCCAGGGCGTACACGGCGGCGGCGATAACGAGACCGGCCGCAATCGCGATCAGAAGCCTCGGACCGGGCTGAATTTTCCCCATGCCCTGGCTGATTCCACTACCACTCAGGGCGGCGCGGGGTGCGCTGCCGGAGAGTCCGGAGAGGTGTTCGAGATCAAATGCGATGTCGCTTGCGGAATGGAAGCGCGACTCCGGATTTTTCTCCAGGCAATGCTGCACGATGCGATCGAGTGCTGGTGAAACATTGCGATTGGTCTCGGTTAAGTCGGGAGGCTCTTCCTTCAAAATCGCGCTCATCGTATCCGCGGGAGTATCTCGATGAAATGCCTGTTTGCCGGAGAGCATCTCGTAGAGAATCGCGCCAAAACTAAAGATGTCAGAGCGTGGATCGAGAGTAAGCCCGCGCACTTGCTCGGGCGACATATATCCGGCCGTACCCATCACCAATCCGGCCTCGGTGCCGTGATGGGTTACGGTGGGCATGGCGGTGTTCGATCCCGAGCCGGGGTCGAGTTGGGTGAGTTTCGCCAGGCCGAAGTCGAGTATTTTGACGCGCCCATCTTTTGTGAGGAAGAGGTTCTCGGGCTTGAGATCGCGATGAATAATTCCTTTTTCGTGGGCTGCGGCCAGTCCATGCGCGATTTGCAGGGCATACTCCAAGGCCTTGCGCGCTGGGATGGCTCCGCTGCGGAGACGTTCCCGCAAAGTCTCGCCCTCGAGCAACTCGGAGACGACGTAGGGCGAGCCATCACTAGTGCCGATATCAAAGACGGCCAGAATGTTGGGATGATTCAGGGCAGCGGTAGCCAGGGCCTCCTGCTCAAAGCGGCGCATACGGTCGGCATCGAGAGAGAGTGCCCGAGGCAATACCTTGATCGCCACATCGCGTCGAAGTCGAGAATCGCGGGCGCGATAAACCTCGCCCATTCCACCAGCGCCGAGAAGAGAAACAATTTCGTACGGCCCGAGTTTAGTCCCAGAGGTAAGGTTCATCAGTGGGCGAGATTATAACCCAGGCGGCATCTGAAGAATGAAATTGCCGGCCCGGGATTCAGTCGCGTGGTTAGGGCTGGCTTGGCGCAGGGGCCGCAGGCTGAGGAGGAGCGGGTTCCAGCGCTCCACCGCAGTAAGGGCAAAACCTGTCGCCAAGGTCCACGCTGCGTTGACAGTGCGGGCAGGCTGGTCGCAGCCGGGTGCGACAGCTGGGACAGAAACTGAAGCCGGGCTGTGCTTCGGCGCCGCATTGCGGACAGCAACTGGTGCGGGGCTTGCGCAGAACGAAATAGAGGACGATGCCGAGGCCGTTGGGGACAAAGATGGCAATCAGGGTCCAGAGGAGGCGGCTCATGCTGCGTCGTCCGGCGTCCTGGTTGACGTAGCCAATCAGCACGGCGTAGCAGCCGGCCACCGTTCCGGCGAGGGTTCCGAGCAGCACGCGAACCAGAAGCGAAGGGGCTTTGTGGTCCATGCCCAGGACGGTCACAAGCGCGAACATGGTCACGAAGATCAGGGCGAATAAGTAGAAGGCCCAGGGCGCAATGATGCGGATCTCGTCCTTGAATTTTGTGGATGGTTGATTGCCAATCGTCATGTTTGAGATCTCCTGACTGCCAACGCCGTTCCGGTAACGTCCGGCGGGGCTAGTCTCGTTCCGTTAACCAGTTCGGCTGACCTTTTCGGCCATTCGTTTCACCTATTTGTTTAACCCTGGTAAGAACCGGTGTGATCCGCCAAGTGGGCACCGAAATGTGTATCGCGCGCGAGCAGCAGTATCCCTGTGACGAGCGCGGGCATGATGCAGACCACCACGAAACCTACCTGCCAGACCGATGGCGCCAACTGGGCTCGCGCACCTAACCAGGCAAAGCCGCGCCACAGAGCGACCGAAGTGAGCAGGGCAAACAGGGTTACAGCTGCGCAACTGACCGATACGAGCCACAGGCGTTCGCGCTGGTGCTGCAATTCGAGGGCGCGGCGGCGTACTCTCAGCTGCGTGGTCGAGATCAGGCTGCGCTCGGCGGCCATTGGAATGGCGCGCAAGGCGTGAATTGTGCCCCGGGCATTCTCGGCGAAGGCGCGGCACGAGGAGCACGATTCCAGATGCTTGGCCAACCACGCCTGATCGGACAGAGAAAACGCTTCGTTACCAGCGGCCTCGGGACTGGCCAATGCGATCAGTTTGCGCGCGCGTTCGTGCGTGTCGTTAGGTTTCGCGGTCCTCACAATGCCGCTCCTTTTAGCCAAGGTTCGAGGGCGCTCAGGCCGCGGTAGATCCTCGATTTGACCGTTCCCAGCGGAACTGAAGCGACGCTTGCGATCTCCTCGAGAGTCATGCCTTCCTGAAATCGAAGGACGAGCGCTTCGCGGTATTCCGCCGGGAGATGTTGCATGCCGGCTGCGATCTGCTCGTTTTGTTCGCGCTGCAAAGTCATATCGAAGGCCGAGGCGCGTCCGGTAGCAGGTGGATCGAAGGGCGCCGCGCTGTCATTCAATGATCCGTCGTTCAGCAAGCCGTTGTTCAACAAGCCGTCGAGGCTCGCGGGCTCTTTGCGGCGCATGTGATCGATGGTCAAATTGCGCGCCACGGTGAAGAGCCATGCGCTGAATGTGTATTTGTCGTTGAACTGATGTCCGCGTTCGAGCACTCGAATCCACGTTTCCTGGAAAAGGTCTTCGGCCAATTCGCGTCGTCCGGTGAGATGCACGAGGTAGCGCAGAAGGCGATGCTGGTATTGCTCGATGAGCCGGTCGAGCAGGTCGGGATCGCGACGTCGAAGTCCGCGAGCGATCTCGGTGCTCTCTTGCGTCATCGAGTTCTCAAAGTATAAGGCAGTCGCGTTCATACTACTGATACATACGCGGGGAGGGGCAGAAAAGACGCAGGCGGGCGAAGGAAGGGATGGAAGAGTTCCAAAGTTGTTGAAAATGATTGGGGCCCGCAGGCCAGTGGTGTTGGGTCAACTACCGTCATAGCGCTGCATGGCGTTGACAGCAGGCGGGCTGGAAGCGAAGCCGATGCAGTGCGACGTCCGGAGCTGGTTGGAGGAAATGCGCTAGTTTTCGCTCTCCACCGGCGTCGCCTTGGGAGCCGGTAATGTTTTTGAGGGCTTGCCCGGTTTGGCGGGCGGAGTTGGAGGAGCGGGCGGCGCTACTGTGGCTGCCGTCCCTTTGCGGATCTCGATCGATCCCTTGTCGCAATTCATGGCCAGACGTGGACCGTTGGCGCCGATCGATCCGCTGGCGCTGGACTGGTTGTCGCGATTATCGACTTTAATTTCCGGGAACTCGCTGGAGATGTCTCCCTCACGGGTGCGCGCTTCGACCTTCACTGGGGTATTCGGCGGAATCGAAACCTGCACGTCGCCCTTCCGGTTATCGATCTGAATATTTCCCGGCTTGTTGAGTCCGACCTCAACCGTGCCGTTGGCGTCTTCGAGGCGCAGATCGCCGGACAGGCCTTCGAGCGAAATATCCTTCGAATGCGTTGTGAGGCGCATTGGTCCGGTCAACGAATCGGCACGTAGGTCGCCCGAATCCAGATCCAGCCGGCCATCCAGCCGGGAAAATTCCATGTCGGTGCGCGAGGAATGGAAACCGACGCCTTTGCTGATGCGCACGAGGCGAACGCTCTCCTGGAAATCTCCCTTGAGTTGCAGGGTGCCGTCCACATCTTCCACGGACACTTCGTTCGCTTTGCCGGCAAGCACTACATCACCCTTCACGTGCTGCAGATGCGCGGAACTGCCGTCGAGGGTTATGGTGACGTTCCCGGTCTGGTCGGTGACATTTATTTCGCCGCGGCGATGATTGATCTCCAGACTGCCCGACATGCCGGCGACGGTTACATCGCCGCGGCTGGAGGTAACCACCAGGGCCATATTCGCGGGCAGGTAAATATCGAGGTCATTGGTCACGCCCTTGTCGCCCGCGCCCTGCGTATTGGCATTCAGCAGAATCATTTTGTCGGCCGTGGTAATCGCGGGATCGGTCTTCGTGTTGTAGCGGTCTGCATCCGCCTGCTTGTCAGCGCGAATCTTCTTGCGCCACGAAACCCTTAGCTTCTTGTCGTTCGACTTCGGGTCGGAGACATTGACGGTAATCGTTCCCCGGTCATCATTGATCCGGAGAGTGTTGCCGCCGGGAGGCAGATCGGTGCTGATTTCGCCGCTGTAGTCGAAGCTGGAGCCGCCGAAGATTTCATCCAGGCCCTGGTCGTCGCCGATCTGAATATGGTCTCCGAGGTTTTTCCAATCCACCCGCGACGCCTGGGTAGCAATCAGGCCGGCGATGATGATGAACAGCATGAGGAAAACGCCGCCGACGCCGATACCGCGAGCGGGCTGGCCGGAATGCTTGGCCTGTTCGTATTCGACCAACTTGAGCACGCCCCAGAGAATGAGCAGCGCCGGCCAGAAGCGGGCAAAGAGCGATCCCAGGTGGTGGATCTCCATGATCCCCATGGTGCCGAGGAGGAACATGACGCCAATGAGAATCAGGACCACGGGTCCGGCAATGGAACGGTGCGGAGGGCGCGGCGGCACAGGAACGGGCGGAGGCATGATTGGGCTAGCCACGGTTCACCTCACTGGTGGGAGGAGCAGCGGTTGGAGGAACAGGTGGAACTGGGGGCACTGGAGGATTCGGCCCTCCCGCGCCGGGCGAAGTTGCGCCGAACGTGATGGGCGTATGTCCTTCGGTGGAAGCGCTTCCCTGGAGCAATTTGATTCCTCCGATGACCAGCAGAATGACCGGCCAGGTGTGAGAAAAGTTGGGACCATTGAGATTGTCGATCAGGAACAAGATACCGATGGTGAGAAGCATCGCCGGTCCCATAATCCGCCGCATGCGGCAGCGGGCACAGGGGCAGCAGCCGGCCGCCACGACGACGTTCTGGGCGGAAACGGGAAGGCCGCGGCTGGCCATTTTCTCTCTGATAACGGCGGGGTCCCTTGCTCCCATCCATCCCCAGTTGCGGGCAAAGAGCCAGCCGCCGAGGAAGATCAGGATCACGGGCCAGAAACGATCGAGGTCGAGACCGAAACCCATGGTGTGCAGAAGGAAAAGCACGCCGAGCAAGATGAGGATGATGGCACCCATCGGAATTCTGTTGGTTTCAACCCTCGATCCGCCGCCAAAGGTGGCAGCGAGACCGAAGGGATCGGGCGCCGGCTGCGCCATCTGGATCGCCCTGGCGGAGCGCACGGAATCGATGATCTGGTAGATATAGAAGAAACTGATGCCGAGGCCGCAGATGACTCCGAGAGCTTCGCCATGGCCGTGGTCGCTACTGCTGATGCCACCAATCAGGAGGGCGAAGATTGCCAGATGCGCGAGTCCCTTGGCATATTGGCCGGTGTAAACGGCGCCGACACCAAAGGGAAAGAATCCGGCCAGTATTCCTGCGACGGTTGGATTCGGTCCGCCGCTGGTTCCGGCGGGCAGCGGTGAAGCCACGGGCCGCAGAGTTGGCGCGGCAAACGCTGCCGGAGGGACGCCGCCGGAAGGGTATCCCGAAGGTGCGGCGGCGGAGCCGGTGGGAACGCCTTCCATTTTGGCTCCCAGACAGTCCTCGCAATAGATGACGCCGCGGACGGGACGAGTACAGTTCGCGCACAGTGCCTTTCCGCAGGTGCGGCAATAGGCCACTGCTGACGCATCAGCATGATTGGCACAATTCATACAAACCTCCGATTCGTGGTTACCGTTAGCGCAGGTACATTCCGCAGCGCAGCTAAAATCGGCTGATTGTATTCCTGGGAATAGTTACGATCCTGTCTCTGGTCGGGTTGTCCACTGGTGTCGTTCTTATGATTATCTTTCCGTTCCTCGGGGCTGGGCTCGGTGGGCGTGTTGGTCCGCTTCAGTTCGCGCAGCTTCGATTCAATCTCATATACAAAACGAATATTGTCGTAATACTTCACTACTTTGACCTGGGCATCGATATAGGCATGGCGCACGGACGAGGGGCGCAGGGAGACTTTCGCCATGTCGGAGGGCTTGACTCCGGCGGCGCTCAGACCAAGCGAGAAGGAGAAAAAGATCATGCCAAACGACATGACAAAGCGCGGCTGGCGGACAAAAGTGGCCAGGGGAGCGAAAAATGAGTCCCAGCGCTCCCGCATCCGCTCGGCAAAGGGGGTTGCCCGGGCGCCGGCGGTTACGGCTTCCGAGCGGGCGCTGAAGACTCCACTGGTAGCCGCCAGGATGTTGTGCACGAGATGAACCGGAGGGTCAATTTCTTCGAGCGACCGCAGCCACTCGCGCCCGGCCTGCACTTCGGCGAACATTGGACCGCACACCCCGCAGACGCGCCGGTGAGCGTCGAAGCTTTCCTTGCGAGCCGCCGTCAGCAGACCTTCCATGGCGTCGCTGACCAGCGCTTCGAACTCCGTGCACTCGATCCCGTGTTTCATTTCCTCTGGCATCACATCACCTGCCTATATGTACGTTGTAGGAGGCGCGCTAGTTCCGCTCGTCCCCGGTTAATTCTTGACTTGACGGTCCCCTCCGGGATCCGCAAAGCCGTCGCAATTTCCCGATAATCCATGTCCTGGAGGTCGCGCAGAATGACCGCTTCCCGCAGTTCAGGAGAGAGCTTCTGCAAGGCGGAATGCACCATCTCGCGAGTTTCGAGGGTCTGTACCGCCGCATCCGGAGGCAACCCGCGGTCAGGGATCTGCTCGCTCAGAGGCTGCGCGTCCTCATGCTCAGAAGGCACCGTATCAAGGGAATCGGTGATCCGGTCGCCTTTACTTTTCCTGAAATGATCGACCAGGAGATTGCGGGTAATGGTAGTGACCCAGGTCATGAACGCGCCCTTACCGGAGTCATAGGTGTTCAGGGTGCGGTACATTTTGATAAAGACCTCCTGGGTGAGGTCCTGGGCATTCTCGGCATCGCCGGCGAAGCGGTAGCAGACGTTATAAATGCGCCGGTGATAACGCTGGACGATCTCTTCCCAAGCCGCGGCATCGCCCGAAACGCAGCGACGGACCAGCAATCCGACAACCTGGGCATCATCCAAAACCGACTCCCGTGACGTTCAGCGAAGCTACTTTGTCATCCCTGACCCTGAGCTAGTCGAAGGGGAAGGACCCAGGCAACTTATAGGCGTTCGGCATAGTCTTCAACAGCACACCAGAAGTACGTTTCTGTGGGGCGGGAAGTTCCCTTGAATCATAGAGCTAGCGATTGTAGCAGGAGAAATGCAGGTGCGAGCCCCAGATTAGAGGAATGGATTCGTCACCACAACGCCGAAATAGTTCTGCCCCGCATTCAAATCCTCCGACAGGATTCGCGCACAACCAGCGCGTTCGGCGGCAGCGACGATCATGCCGTCATAGAAGTGGAGGCCGTAGGCGGCGCGGGCCTCGACTGCCCGCCGAACCAGCTCCTCATCCGGAACGATCAGCCGGATCGCCGTCAACGCGTCCAGCCCTTCCATGACTGCGTCCGCCGTGGCTGGCGGCGAGACCTTGTGTAGCATGGTGGCAGCAAACTCAGCCAGAACCTGCGTCGAAATTACGATATTCCCACTAACCCCGCCTTTGAGCAGATGGCGCGCGACTCGCTGTTTTTGTGGATTGCTGTCGTCGTAGGCATATACGACGACATTCGTGTCCAGGAAGTCAGCGCCGTTCATGCAGGTCTTCCCGTCTCCACGTCCGTTTTCCTATGTTGACCTTGAGCAGCTTGAAGCTCCGTTCGAGCGCCTCGATCTCCCGGCGCTTGCGGCCGGATTTCGCATGTTCGGCGGCCAGTTCTTGCAGGTGTGCGCGCACCAATCCGGTCAGCGTGGTATCGCGCTCGACCGCAATCTTGCGGACTTCCCGGACCAGATCATCGTCCAGGGAAAGCGTGATGTTCATGTACCCATAATAAGGGAAACCCTTAATAAGGGCAAGCAGACGTTGATGGGTTGGTGCCGTGGAATCCCACCCCTTCGGCTTCGCTCAGGGCAGGCTCTTGCGCACACAACGCGCGAGGATGGGGCAGCCTAGGGTATGGGTTAGTTCGAGAAGATCAAAATCAAGGTCAAAGGCAACGGACGGGAGTGTCCGCTCCACACAGGGGACGGGTTCTGTTCTTCAGTGCGGGTTGCCCGTGTCCGCACGCCGCCGGGCCTCGGCCAACTACTCCGGAGTCATCTTCTGCGCCAGATCTTTCAGCCGTTGGCCGCTCTCTTTATAACGGCTTTTCTGAGCGAGCGCGTACCAAACATAAGCCGTCACCAGATCTTTTTTGCGAGATGCAAAATATTCCCCCATCGCGAACTCGGCCGGGGGAAAGTTCTGGCTGGCGGCTTTTTCCAGAAAACCGAATCCCTTGGAGTCGTCCGTGGCGAGATAAGGATCGGATAGCAGGATTTGAGCAATCTCGAACTGCGCTTTGGCATCTCCCGCATTGGCCTTCTGAAACAACTTCGGTTTCTTATCGCCCTAATCGTAGAGACGGAAGGCCACTTCGACGTCGATTTGTACCGGTACCGGGTTGCCATCCTTCAAACCAGGGGAGAATCTCCACTGCCGCACTGCGTCAACGGCCTTGTCGTCGAGCCCCATGCCCGCCGGGTGTACTACTTTGATTTTTTGCGGCATCCCCTCGGCGTCAACCACCAGCCACAGAACGCAAGTACCGGCGTATCCCGCCGCGCGAGCCTGTTCCGAGAATTGAGGATCGGGTGCGTAGGTGGCCCGGGGAGCGCTGGCGCCATGGCCGGCCTTGTAAACACCGTCAGGGAGAGGTTCCTGTGGGGTCGAGTCCCCGTGAGTGTGCCACTGCTGAAGCTGCGCGCAGATCGGCACTGCCGGGGTCAAACTTAAAGAGACCAGCAGAAGTGCGACCCAACCAATGCGAGGACTTAGTTTCATGATCATCACTCTAATGAAACATGCACGACCAGAGCGAGGGACCAAGTCACCGGCAAGCAAAAAAGCAAGGCAACCTCCGAAGCCCAGAGTCTTACTGAGAGCTGAGCGCTGCCCTACGAGAATCGCACCCGCACATCCGGCCCTTTATCTAAGTGGATGCTGTCGATAAATCGCACTCGTCCGGTTCGCAAAGTCAGAATCACCGACGAAGTTCGCGTTCCTTCGCCGAAGAAGCGGACGCCTTTGAGAAGGGCGCCTTCGGTGACTCCCGTAGCGGCGAAGATCAGTTGCTTCCCGGGAGCGAGGTCTTCTGCCTCGTAGACTCTGTTCTTGTCTTTGATGCCCATCTTGGCAATCCGCTCTTCGAGTTCGGGCTTGTCGATTACGAGGCGCCCTTGCATGTATCCGTTGAGACAGCGAATTGCGGCCGCGGTGATCACGCCCTCGGGAGCGCCACCCGACCCCATGACGGCGTGGACGCCGGTACCGATGACCGCGGCTGCGATGCCAGCCGAGAGGTCGCCGTCGCCGATCAGTTTGATGCGGGCGCCGGCCTTGCGAATGTCGGAGATCAATTTTTCGTGACGCGGACGGTCGAGCACCATGATCACCAGGTCCTCCACGCCGCGATGCAGACGACGCGCGATGTTTTTCAGATTGACGGCTACGGGAGCATCCAGTTCGACGGCGTTCTTGCAGGACGGTCCGACGACGATCTTCTCCATGTAGCAATCGGGAGCGTGCAGGAGGCCGCCTTTTTCGGAAGCAGCGAGGACGGTGATCGCTCCGGGAGCGCCGGTGGCGCAGAGGTTGGTGCCTTCGAGCGGATCGACGGCGATATCGATATGAGGACACTGGCGGCCATCGGGATACGGCCCTCCGACTTGTTCGCCGATGTAGAGCATGGGAGCGTCGTCGCGCTCGCCTTCGCCGATGACGATGGTGCCGTGCATGGGGACGGTGTCCATGGTCTTGCGCATGGCCTCGGTAGCGACCTGGTCGCTCAGCGGGCGATCACCCTGTCCCATGGTGCGAGCGGACTCGATGGCCGCGTTCTCTACCACGCGCAAAAATTCGAGTGCGAGATCGCTTTCGATGTTTTCTCCGAAATTCTTGGCATGGGGCTCGGGACGGGTGGTTTGTGTTGCCATGAATGCTCCTCCAGATCAAGACAAATAACTAGGAAATATAGTCTCTTCGGGGCGGAGATGGAAGAGCAGCCGTCACAAAATGTGTCGGCGCCCGGCCTGCGCCGGGCGCGGCATTTGGAGGGGGGAACCGCGCCTTTTTTCGGGTGGTTCGGTGATATGAGGTTGGAGGATATTGCTACTCAACCACCACTTTGCCGGTCATCCTGGGATGGATGGAACAGGCACGGAATTTATTTCCGCGATGAGGGAATAAAACGATGATCGGCTGGTTTACTCTTGTGTGCGTGTCAGAACAGAGTTCACTGTCGGGATCGTTCGAAGAGTTGGCGATGCCGCTGTTTGATCGACTCTACAACTTTGCGCACTGGCTGACACAGGATCGTCAGGAAGCCGAAGACCTGGTGCAGGAGACTTACGCAAAGGCGTTGAAGGGTTTTTCGTCGTTTCAACAAGGCACGAACTTCCGCGCCTGGATCTACCAGATTCTGCGCAATACGTTTTTGACTTCGCGCACGGGGCTGAAGTCGACTGCGACCGTGCCTCTGGACATGGAAAGCGACTCACCAATGCTGCCCGCGGTGAAGGATACGCCGGAGAGCATCCTGCTGCAGCGTTCGGACCGGCAACTGGTGCAAGAGGCCCTAAGCCGGTTGCCGGTGCCTTATCGCGAGGTGCTGCTGCTTTGTGAATTTGAAGAGATGTCATACCAGGAAATTTCTGCGACCCTGGCGATTCCGATGGGCACGGTGATGTCGCGCTTATCGCGCGCGCGTCAAGCGCTACGAGATACGGTGCGAGAATTGCATGGGTAGTGAGTGAGGGCAGTGATGGGCTGCGAAGCGTGGACGGAAAAACTCGATGCCTATTTCGACGGGGAGCTGCCTGCGAGCGAGGCGCGCTCGCTGCAGCAACATCTGCGTGAATGTGCCACCTGCTCGGCGCTTGGCCTGGCGAAGGTGCAAGCGAAGCTGGTCGTCAAATCCGCCGGGCAGCGGTTCGTGCCCGACCCGGCTTTTCGCGCCCGTATTGAAAAAAGCATGACGGGGCGTGCCCGATCTTCGGGCCTGTCTTTATCCTTGAAAGGGCGGGGATGGCTTCCGGTATTCGAAATTATTACGGTTGCCGCAGTGGTGTTGATTGGCGCAGCGCTCTTTCTGACGCTGCATCGTGAGCGAGGCGAACAGCAGCTTATCAGTGAATTAGTGGACCAGCATGTGGCAACTCTTGCCAGCGCGAATCCTGTGGATGTGGTTTCCTCGGACCGGCACACGGTAAAGCCGTGGTTTGAGGGAAAGATACCGTTCACTTTTAATTTGCCGGAATTGCAGGGGACACCTTTTGTGCTGGTGGGGGGAAGGGTCAGCTATCTGAGCCAGTCGCCGGGAGCGGAGTTGATTTTCCGTGTCCGCCAACACCAGATTTCTGTCTTCCTCTTTCAGGAGCGGGGACCGACCCGCATGCGGGAAAATGAGGCGGTGCAAACGGCGCTTTCCTTTCAGGTTCGGAGCTGGCGGCATAACGGCTTGAGCTATTTCGTGATTGGCGACGCCAGTCCGCAGGATCTGGACAAGCTGAGCGAACTGATGAAGGCGGCCGGTTGAGTGTTGTCATCACTCGCGCAGACAAGGCCGCGCACCAGCGAGTGAGAGGCTAGTAGCGCTTGAGCAGGGATTCAGCGGGCACGCCTCGAATCGAAGCGTCCAAAAGTTCTACGGTGTGAAGCACGGGTAGATGACTTCCGACGGAGCGCAGTCCACTCCGCAATTGAAGCAGGCATCCGGGGTTTCCCGAGGCGACGATATCGGGCGAGGCTGCCAGGACGTTGTGGACTTTCCGATCGCCTAATTCTTTGGCGGGACCGGGGCGCACAAGGTTGTAGATACCGGCCGATCCGCAGCAGAGTGCCGCCTCGGCGGTTTCGAGGAGACGCAACTCAGGGATTTGGCCGAGGACGGCTCGCGGCTGCGCTCTCACGCCCTGGGCGTGCTGCAAGTGGCAGGCGTCCTGGTAGGCAACCTTCAAGGGAAGGGGATGGCGTGGGGCTTGCGGGGGCAGCGCGGCCAGGACTTCAGAAATGTCGCGACACTTGGCGGAAAATGCCCTGGCGCGCTCGCTATAGTTTGGGTCGTCGCGGAGGAGATGGCCGTATTCTTTCATGCTCGAACCGCAACCAGCGGCATTGATCACGACGGTATCCACGCGGGCGCGTTCGAAGGTGTCGATGGTGCGGCGTGCGTAATCGAGTGCGGCTTGTTCTTCTCCAGCGTGAATGAGGAGGGCACCACAGCAACTTTGCTCGCGAGGAATGATCACTTCGCAACCTTCCGCGGAGAGGACGCGAGCGGTGGCGGCATTCACCTCAGGAAAGAACGCGCGCTGGACACAGCCGAGCAGCAAACCGACACGCAGACGGGGTTGACCTAGGGGTTCCACGCGCTCGGGGAGCGGAGCGCCCTTGGTCTCTCCGGCAAGTGGGGGAGGGGGCGTGAGGTCCTCCATGGCGCGCAAACTGGCGGGAAGCAGCTTGCGCAGGCCGCTGCGGCGCACGAGGGACTGCAGTCCCGAACGCTGGTACATTCGCAGGGGGCCGAGCAACAGGCGAAGCCGTTCGGGCCTCGGAAAAATGTGAAAGATCATTCGACGCAGAAGCCGGCCGGGGGCGGGACGAGGATAGTTGCGTTCGATCTGGGCGCGGGTCGCTTCGATCAGCTTGTCGTACTTCACGCCAGAGGGACACGCGGTCATGCAGGCCATGCAGCCGAGGCAGTTGTCGATGTGATTCACGAAGGTGGGATCAAGGCTGATCTCACCCTGCAGACCAAGTTTCATCAGGTAGATGCGACCGCGAGGGGAATCCATCTCTTCGCCCCAAAGCGCGTAGGTGGGACAGGTAGCGAGGCAGAAGCCGCAGTGCACGCACTCGTTGACCAGGTCATTCGAGGGCGGGTGGTGAGAGTCGAAAATGCCGGGAAGCGTGGTTGCGGGTTCGGTCATTCGATTCGCCCTCTTATCAGATTCCGCCAACGAAGCGGCCCGGATTGAGCACTCGCGTGGGATCAAATCGCGCTTTGATACTTTTCATCAAAGGCAACGCATCACCGGCGGTTCCCCAGACATCCAATTTCGACTTGAATGGAAGAGGGCAACGCAAGATGACGATTGAGCCGCCGCGGGTTTCCAATTTCTTTCGCCAGCGGTCAAGGGCAGGGACAAGGGCAGGGGCAAGGACGTCGATATTGGGTGCCTCCAAGCGAATGTATCCGGCGCCCACGGCTTGAGCGACGAGCTGCCAGGGCAAGTGCGGCGACTCGGATGTTTCCTGGATGAGGTCCAAGAAGGTTCCTAGATCCGAGGGCAACAGGCTGAACTTACAAATGACGGACGGTCCGGGTGTGTTCCAAAGTTTCGAGGCGGCGTCCCAGACGTCGGGTGGAGAGGCGATACGACGCGCTGCGGAGGCCAGGTGCAAGGTCTGGTCAATCTGCGCTTCGCAACCGGTGGCGGTGCCCTCGAAACGGAGATCGATTTCCGGAGGCGAGGCACTGCCGGCGCGAATTTGCAGGCCGGTGGGGACCATATTGCAGTCTTGAATCGCGAGAACCAAAGCATTCATCGTGGCGTTGTCAGAGGTGGAAAAGCTCAAGGTTAGGCTTTCGCGGGGCAGGGGATGAAGCCGGAAAATGGCCTGCGTGATGACTCCAAGAGTTCCCAGCGAGCCAGTAGCCAGCTTGGGCAAGTCATATCCGGCGACGTTCTTGACCACCTTGCCGCCGCTCTTGGCGAGAGTGCCGTCGGGAAGAGCGAGGGTGATGCCAATAATCAAGTCGCGCAAGCTTCCGAAACGAATCCGTAGGGCACCGCAGTCGTTGGTGGCGAGAATGCCTCCGAGGGTAGCGTGGTCGGGCCAAAGCGGGTCGAGGGCGAGGCGCTGGCCGTGCTCGGCAAGAGTTTGCTGGAGGGTCTGGAAAGTGCACCCGGCTTCGACGGTCGCGGTCATGTCTCCCCAGGCGTGCTCGACGACGCGGTGCAAGCGGCGAGTGGAAAGAATCAGGCTGGCGCCAGTTTCGGCGACCTCAAGAAGATTGCCCCAATTGATTTTGGTTGCGCCACCGCGCGGGATGACTTTCAAGCCCGCGATTTTAGCGATTTTCAGGGTGGCGGCGACCTCTTGAGGAGTACCGGGTTCGATGACCATGTGAGGAAGGATGCCTTCGACTGCTTCCTCAATGTTGGCGGCGCGCATGTGCTCGGCACCGACGAGAGACCGAAGATCGCTCCATGGGGCGTCGGCGGATACGACGGGTGCTCCCGAGGATGAATAAGTTCCCATAATCGTTAGAAGAACTGGGCCACTCCAGCCACCTCGAGCGGATGCGGCGTGTAGGGGCCGGTCCGCTCCGCGCACAGGCGTGTACGAGGAAAAACCTTGCCTGGATTGGCAAGGTGTTCGGGATCGAAAGAGCAGCGCACCAGTTGCATGGTGTCCAAGTCAGGTTCCGCGAACATTTCTCCCATCATCATTTTTTTCTCTTCGCCGACGCCGTGTTCGCCGGTGATGGAACCGCCGCAGGCCACGCAGAGCCGCAGAATGTTGATGGAGAGTTCCATGGCACGTTCTTCTTGTCCGGGGATGCGGCCGTCGTAGAGAACCAGGGGATGCAGATTGCCGTCGCCGGCATGAAAGACGTTGGCCACGCGCAAGCCCTCGGCGGCGCTCATGCGTTCGATTTCGCTGAGAACCCTGGGCAAGGCGGTGCGGGGAATGACGCCATCCTGCACGATGTAGTTGGGTGAAATGCGGCCCATAGCGGCAAAGGCAGCTTTGCGGCCTTTCCAGACGATGGCACGCTCGGCATCGGACTGGGCGACGCGAATTTCCCAAGCTCCGCATTGGGTACAGATTCCGCTGACTTCGTGGATCAAGTGCTCGACCTCGGGGCCGGGACCGTCGAGTTCCACGAGGAGGAGTCCGCCGCAGTTTGGGTAGCCGGCATGCACGGAGGCCTCGGCGGCCTGAATGGCGAGGTTATCCATCATCTCGATGGCTGCCGGCAACATTCCGGCGGCAATGATTCCGCTGACCGCCGCACCCGCTTCTTCGGTAGTGTTGAAGGCGGCGAGCAGAGTTTGAATGACCGCAGGCTTCTTCACGATGCGCAGTACGATTTTGGTTGCGATTCCGAGGGTTCCTTCCGAGCCCACAAAAATTCCGGGCAAGTCGTATCCGGGACGGTCGACGACGCGGCTGCCGAGATGGACGATCGATGCATCGGGAAGAACTACCTCAAGCGCCAGCACATGAGTAGTGGTAAATCCGTACTTCAGGCAATGCGCGCCGCCGGAGTTCTCAGCCACATTGCCGCCGATGCTACATACCGACTGCGATGAAGGATCAGGAGCGTAGAAGTAACCGTGAGGAGCGACGCGCTGAGTAACGTCCGCGTTGATGACGCCGGGCTCGACTACGATACGCGCGTTCGGCAGATCCAGTTCGAGGATGCGGTTCATGCGGGCTAAACTGATGACCACGCCATTGTCGACCGGCAGCGCTCCACCACTGAGCCCGGTGCCCGATCCTCGAGCTACAAAGGGAATCTTTTCCCGCTGGCAGATACGGACAATGGCCTGAACGTCGGCGGTGGAAGTCGGAAGCAGCACGGCTTGAGGCAGGACGCGGAAGTTCGTGAGGCCGTCGCATTCATAGGTATGTAATTGGGAGGCTTCGGTGATCAACCCCTTGCCAACGATCGCGCGAAACTGATCGAGGATGCGACTTTGCATGGGGATCGCCTAAGGGTCGGGCCATTGTACGGCATCGGGTGACCGGGTCATCGAACGCCGAAGGCTTCGAATCTTCGATGGCATGGGCGGTCCGATAACCCGATAGCTTGACTCGATCAGTTTAGCGCTTTTTTGAATTCTTTCAGAAAGAACTGCACGTTATCTTCGGTGGCCAACGGTCCCATGACTCCTATGCGGAAGACCTTACCTGCCAGGGGACCGAAGCCGCCGGCGATTTCGATGCCGGGCTCGTCCAACAGGCGTTTGCGGGCTTTGGCCTCGTCGACTCCATTGGGAACGCAGACGGTATTCAGAGTGGCGATACGATGTTCCGCGGGAACATGCATGCGCAGGCCCATAGCCTCGATATTCTGGACGAAGAGCCGGTTGCAACGACGATGCCGCTCCCAGCGATTCTCGATTCCTTCCTCAGCGATGACGATCAGCGCCTCGCGCAGTGCATAGAACATGGAGATGGGCGCGGTGTGATGGTAGCGGTGCGACACGGTGGAGTAGTCGTGAATGAGCTTGAGGTCAAGATACCAGCTGCGTACGGCAGTGGTGCGAGCGCGGAGCCATTCCATGGCCCGAGACGAAATGGCCATAGGAGATAATCCGGGGGGGCAACTGAGTCCTTTTTGGGTGCAACTGTAAGCGACGTCCATGCCGGTCTTATCGAACTCCACGGGCACTCCGCCGAGCGAAGTGACGCAATCGGCAATGACCAGAGCGCCAGCATCGTGAGCGGCGGCGCAGATGGCCTGCCCGGATTGCAACGCGCCGGTTGAAGTCTCGGCGTGAACATACGCTACGACCTTTGGTTTTTCTCTCTGGATGAAGGCCCGCGCTTCGTCGTCGGTATAAGTCTCGCCCCAAGCCTTCTCGAAGCGCACGACGTCGGCGTTGTTGCGCTTCGCCATTTCGGTAAGCCGGTCGGAGAAATATCCATTGGCGAACACCCCGACTTTGGCTCCGGGCTCGACGAAATTAGAGACGGCGGCTTCCATGCCGGCGCTGCCGGTGCCGGAAATGACCAGCGTGGCGCCGTCTTTGGTTCCGAAGGCGGTCTTAAGCAATTGCTGCACGTCGGACATCACCTGGATGAAGTAAGGGTCGAGGTGTCCAACAATCGGCTTCGACAGCGCTGCGTAGACGCGCGGGTGAACCATGCTGGGTCCGGGGCCGAATAAATAGCGGTGAGGTGGTGCGAGGGCGGCGAAATGAGGTGCAGTTTCTTCCTGTGCTTTGTCCTGCTCTATGGCCGTCATAGTCCTCGTTTCTGGTCAAAAGGTATCTCTAGATATTACGGCACGGGGCTGACAATCTCCATCGCAGTTTGTCCTCTGGTCAGCGTTGCTGGAGCAATGCCCTGAAGTTAAGCCTTGATCAATTTTATTTCTAGGGCATAATGCCACAGTTATCCACTGCGTAGACTGCGTCAACCGAATCAATCCTGTCCCGGAGTTGCCTAGGTCTTGCGGATGTGGTTTTGTAGACGAAGGAAAGTCCAGTCATCATGTATCCGCGATCCTTTCAATATCATCGGGCGGGAACACTGCGGGAGGCGGCGGCGATGCTCGGCCAGTTGGGCGAAAACGCCAAATTTCTGGCCGGCGGCCAGAGCCTGATTCCATTGCTGAAACTTCGTTTCGCCAGTCCCGAGCACCTGGTGGATTTGAACTTTATACCGGGGGCGTCGTTTATCACGGAAAAGTCGGGCGCATTGCATTTCGGAACGATGACGCGGCACGCCGAGATCGAGCGCTCCGCAATTGCGAAAAAGATTTCCGTTTTGCACGACTGCGCCGCCGGGATTGCGGACGTGCAAGTGCGAAACCGCGGCACCATAGGCGGATCGCTCGCGGAAGCCGATCCGAGCGGCGACTGGGCCAACGCCCTGATTACACTCCACACTACGGTTCACTGTTTCGGACCGAGCGGGCCGCGCGCTGTGGCTCTGCCCGACTTCATCCGAGACGCCTACACCACGGCGCTGGCGCACGATGAATTGGTAACCGAAGTTGAAGTGAAAATTCCGCCAGAGGGCAGTGGCGGAGCTTATCTTGCTTTCAAGCGGAGCGCGCCGGTGTATCCGAGTGCCAGCGTAGCCGTACAGCTGACCATGGCGGGAGACGTCTGTCAGGATGCTGCCATTGCTCTCGGCTGCGTTGGGCTGACTGCGATCCGGGCGAGCGAGGCAGAGACATGTCTACGCGGGCAAATGCTGGACGATGCAACGATTGCCAACGCCGCCGAAGCCGCGCGCGCGGCCGCCGATCCTCAGCCTGACATGCGGGGGTCCGCGGAATACAAACGCCAACTCGTCGTGGCTCTGGTGAAGCGCGCGGTCCACATTGCCACTGGGCGCGCACGCGGGGAGCCGGTAGAAGGGACCCATCTCTATGCCTGAGACAGCAGCCCGGCAAGAAATCGCCGTCAACATCAGGGTGAATGGCAAAACCTACGCGCGGCAGGTCGAAGGGCGCACGTTGCTGGTCGAGTTTCTGCGCGAGACATGCGACCTTACCGGCACGCACGTGGGATGCGACACGACATACTGCGGCGCTTGTACGGTGCTGATGAACGGGCTGGCGGTGAAGTCCTGCACGGTTCTTGCGGTGCAGGCCGATGGCTCGGAGATTACGACAGTCGAAGGCCTAGAGAGCGAAGGCAAGCTTGATCCGATCCAGCGAGCGTTTGGGGATTCGTACGGGTTGCAATGTGGGTACTGCACACCCGGACTGATGCTATCGACGCATCAGTTGCTGGCGGAAAATCCGGAGCCGAGTGAAAAAGAAATTCGCAGGGCAATCGCCGGCAACACGTGCCGATGCACGGGATACATGAACGTCTTTAAGGCCATCAGGCGGGCTGGCCAGAACAGGAAAGGGGCCTGAGATGGCGATCAAGTTCTCCGGCGTATTCGAGGTCAAGAAAACGCCGGAGGAAGTTTACGACTTCCTGACCGACCCGAATCGATTCGCATCGCTGCTGCCGGATTTCCAAAGTCTCACGGTGCACGACGGCACCCATTTCAGCCTGAAGGTGAACGTAGGGATTTCCTATATTAAGGGCAGCGCGGACGTGAAGCTGGAGTTGTCGGAATCCGAACGGCCGCGGCGTGCGCAATATAAAGGACAAGGAGCCATGGCGGGCGGGAATGTGACCATGGTTGCCGCCTTCGATTTGCTTCCGATCGCAGGCGTGGGCAACGACGGCGCCGGGCTCGGGGCGATGGCGGGGACGAAAGTTGGTTGGCAAGGCGAAGCGCAGATTTTTGGCCGCCTGGCGTCGGTAGCGGGAGGCCTGTTAGAACCGCTGGGGAAGAAGCAGATTCAGAAATTGATCGATGCACTGCAAACGGCGCTGGCATAGTTCGTGGGGCGCGGGCGTCGCAGCCCGTGAAAGTTCTGCAAAGGAAGGTGCGTCGTCGGTGAGCGAAACGAGGTTGAGAAGGTGACGGAGGAGAAAAAGAATGGAGGCCGTTGGGTAGGCGCGGTGGTCCCTCGAAAAGAGGAAGACCGCTTGCTGCGCGGCCGCGGCACGTTTGCCGACGACATCAAGTTGCGCGCGATGACCTATCTCCGTTTCGTGCGCTCTCCGTATGCTCACGCTCGAATCTCGAGCGTGGATACTTCGGCCGCCGAATTGTTGCCCGGTGTAGTGTGCACGATCACCGGCAAGGAAGTGGCCGCGCAGACTCAGCCTTTCATCGAGATCGGCCCTGATCATGCGCAGAAGATTCGAGACTATCCGATGGCAGTGGAAAAAGTCCGTTACCAGGGAGAACCGGTCGCGGCCGTAGTCGCGGAATCGGCGAGCCTGGCTGATGACGCTGCGGAGCTGGTCGCGGTCGAATACGAACCGCTGGATCCGGTAATCGACGCGGAAGAAGCGTTATCAGATAAGAGCATTCTTCACGAAGAAGCGGGCACGAACCGGGTCTGGTCGGGCACCTGGACGTTCGGTGACGTGGAAAAAGCATTGGAAGAAGCGGCCTATGTCATCCACATCGACCGCATGCATTTCCACCGTTTTTCTTCGACGCCGCTCGAAAATAACGTCATTATCGGGCAATGGGAACCGAAAGAAGATCGGATCCATTACTGGTGCAACAATTCGTTCCCCTCGTTTGCCATCCAGTTTCTCGCGTCGCACCTGGCGGTGCATTTTGATCGTATCCGGGTGCAGACCGCGGATATTGGAGGCAGCTTCGGCATCAAGATCACGAGTTATCCTCAGATGTCGGTGTGTGCGCTTGCCTCGAAGAAGGCGGGCGGGCGCCCGGTGAAATGGGTGGAAACGCGCTCGGAGCACATGACTTCAAGTGCCCACGGAAACGAGCGGACTTTCCGCGATACGCGAGTTGCGATCGACAAAAGTGGGGTCATCACCGCGATTGCCTCGCGGCATATCGACGACTGCGGGGCCTATCCTCGCTACGAACCGCTCGGCTGCGTGATTTTTTCCCAGGTGTTTTGCGGAGTGTACCGCTTTAAGAACGCACGCATCGAGTTCACGCAAAGCGTAACCAACAAGTGCCCGGTGGGTCCGAATCGCGGATACTCGCGGATGCAGCACCTGTGGTTCCTGGAGCGCATTGTTGATATCTGTGCCCATGAAATCGGAATCCCGGCCGACGAAATGCGCCTGCGCAATTACATTCGGCCGGAGGAGTTTCCCTACACGACACCCAACGGCTGCGTGTACGACTCGGGCGACTATCCGAAGATGTTGGAAGTAGCGAAGAACTTAATCGGCTGGGACGAGTGGAAGAAGAAACAAAAGGAAGCGGGTGAGCAAGGACGCTGGATTGGGATTGGAATCGGTACCACGCTCGACTCGGGAACCAACAACTTCGGCCAATCTCAGATCGTGAACCCTTATGCTCCCTTCTCAGGAAATTCGCAGGGCGCGAACTGCAAGCTTGACGTCTACGGAGAAGTGGTGGTCGCGGTCGGGTCCTGTCCGCAAGGTCAGGGGCACGAAACCGTGTCGGCGCAGGTGGTGGCTGACGTGCTGAACATTTCTCCAGACCTGATCACGGTTCGCACCGGCTTCGATACCGAGCGCAACGTGCATACGGGCTTTTCCGGAACCTACGCCAGTCAATTCGCGGTTTCGGGATTGTCGGCGGTGCATGGCGCGGCGCAGAAACTCAAGGCCGAGATGAAGCGCCTGGCGGCATTTGTACTGGGAGCGACAGAAGACGATCTGGAATTCGGAGTGGGCCAGCAGGGGCCGGAGGTCAAGGCGAGGGGCAGCGGAAAATCCATCAATTACTGGGGTTTGGCGAACATCGTTAACGTCAACAGCGCTGTGCTGTCCGATGAATTGCAGGACGTCACGCTGAATTGCCGCTATATCTGGCGCGCGCCTTTCAAAGTGCCCGACAAGGAAAAAAAATACGGAAACCTGACTCTCACTTATTCTTCGCAACTGCATATAGCAGTGGTCGAGGTCGATCGTGATACTTTCGTCCCCAAAATTCTTGATTACGCCGCAGTGGATGACTGCGGGGTTGCCATCAACCCGCCGATCGTGGAGGGTCAGGTCTATGGAGCGACCGCTCACGGCATTGGCGCGGCGCTCATGGAGAGCTGCGTTTATGACGCGGTTGGCAACATGTTGACCAGCACATTCAGCGATTACACGCCCATCACGGCCATGAATATTCCCAACATCAAGTACGGGTATACTTCGACACCGTCGCCCCATACTTACAGCGGGGCGAAAGGCATGGGCGAAGGCGGTGCAGCGCCGATTCACACGATCTCCGCGGCGTTGCAGGATGCTCTGTTCGCGGAGGGCATTTTTATTGACGATTCGTTCAACAATGGCGACAGCATCTATCGCTCTCTACAGCAGGACGGGAGAGGGAAACTATCCAATGGGGTGAAGGTGGAGAAGCGGTGAAGCTGTTCGGGATTGGATGGTATCAAGCCAGGTTGTGTGATCCTGTAAACGTCTGTGATGACTCCGGTTAGGAAAGAAGCTTGAACCACAAGGGGCGCAGGGGCACACCGGGAAGAGCGAGCAGGGAGACACCCTTTCGACGGCTTGAGAGTCATGAAGAAAGTCTGCATCATCGGTTGCGGCGCGATCGGCAGCCTCTATGCCGCGCACTTGGCGCGGGTTGCCGAAGTGTGGGCTTTTGTCAGGCGCGACGATCATGCGCGCGCTCTCAACCGCGACGGCCTGCGAGTGACGGGCACGCATGAATTTTCCATCGCAATCAAAGCTACCACCAACCCCAAGGAGTTGCCCGATTTTGATTTTGGTATCGTCGCGACGAAAGCAACCCAGGTTAAGGAGTCGATAGAATCCGTGGGGTGCCACTTCGACCAAGGTGCGGTCCTCTCCGCGCAGAATGGACTGGGCAGCGAGGAGATCATCGCCTGCCATACGCGCGGTTATGTGATCCGCGGCACAACCTTCATGAGCGGCACGCGTCACTCTGACACGCACGTGCAGTACGAACTCGATACTCCGACGTGGATGGGTCCGTTCGAGCCCAGGGGAACGCCGTACGCGGCGGTGAAAGACGCGGCGGAACTGCTTGTTGCCGGAGGCCTCAAGGCGCAGGCGCTCGAAGATGCGAAACCAGCGCAATGGTCCAAGCTTATTTTCAACGCCTCGGTGAACAGCGTTGCAGCCTTGACGGGTTTGCCGCACTCACCGCATTTTTCCGAAGAGGCGAAATTTGCGGATCTGGGCAAGTTGCTGCACGCTTTAATTGAAGAAGGAAAATGCGTGGCTGCGGCTGCGGGAATCGAACTGCAGGAAGATCCCTGGGAAATGAATAAGGTCGGGGCCATGACCAATCATCCGCCATCGATGTTGTACGATGTGCGTCATCAATTAAGAACCGAGGTTGACTTCCTTTCTGGCGCGATCGCAGGAGAGGCGGAGCGTGCCGGAATTCAAGCGCCGTTGCATAGCGCAATGTACCGGTTGATCAGGGGAAAAGAGGCGGCCTGGAGTTTTCAGGACGAAAATAAACGGGTAACGGTGCATTGAGACAAGGTTGTGACCTTTATGCCTTGGCCAGTAGACAGAATCAAACTCGATCGCGTGCGAGCTCTGATGAAGCAACAGGGTCTGTCGGCGCTGATTTGCCGCGCTCCCGACAATGTTCTTTATCTCAGCAATTACTGGTGCATGAAGGGATATGACGCGGTCATTTTTCCGAGCGAGGGCGAGCCTACGTTGATTGCGCTTGAGCCACAGCAGGCGGACGCCGAGCGCAACTCGTGGACCAAGGACATTCTTTACTTTAAAGGCTATGACGAAAAGGATCCGCGGCCGCCACAGTTCCGCGCGTGGGACCGAGCCTACGAAGTCCTGAAGAAACGCAGCCTGACGGACAAAGTCGCGGTCGAACTTAATATGGGCACGCAGGCGGCCGACCGCATGGTGGGCGAGCCAACCACGTTCATGATGTCGTATTTCGAATCGTTCAAAGAGTTTTGTGGCGAAGTGATCGATGCGACGCCGCTGCTCAACGAAGCCCGCTCGATCAAGACCGGGCAGGAAATCGAGCGCATGCGCTTGGCCAATGAACTCGCAGCCCTGGCGATGGATTACACTCGCGAGCATATGCGCGCCGGTATGAAAGAAAGCGAAGTGGGCGCGATGTATGAAGGCTTCGTCCACGGAATCGGGGTTGGGTATAAGGGCAAAGTTGAGATGGCGCGAGCGTTCACGCTGGTGTGGTCGGGAAAGGGAATCGCCACGTTTACGGCGACGGGCGACCGTCCGATTCAGAACGATGAGCCGACGCTTTTCGAAATCTGGGTGTGCGCCGACGGCTATTGGACTGACCTCACGAAAAACGCCTGCCCGGGTGAACTGACGGCGGAGTATCACAAGCTGCTCGACCTGCTGCTGAAGGTTTTCGACGGGGCGGTTTCTTTCGCGCGCAGCGGGGCGAGTTTTCCCGAACTCGACAAGTTGATTCGCGCCCGCATTGCCGAAGGGGGATATCCGGGACAGCCTTCTCATCCCATCTGCCACGGCGTTGGAGCGCGGGCGCACGAATGGCCTTATGCGCACCAGGCGGGAAGCGGCACGATGAAGACGGGAATGGTGCTGGCGATCGAGCCGGGCATTTACTGGTCCGGCGGCGGAGGTCTGAGGCTGGAAGATAATTTTCTGATCAGCGAAACCGGCAGCGAGAAATTATGTACCGACCCGGACGACTTCCGTCTGGCAAAACGTAACTGAGAATTGAGCGCCGGAACCGAGAAATAACAATTGTCGACTTCAACTACTAATTCGAAACACAGTCTCGATCACGAACTGGTCCAGCGCATCCTGGGCGAAGTTCGCGAAGACGAAATCGTCGCCATGGCGACGGACCTGATCAACATTCCCAGTCCGACGGGCGAAGAGTTGCAGATGGGGCAATACATGCAGTCCGCGCTCCAACAGATCGGTCTTGATGTCACATGGCAGGAAATAGAAGAAGCCCGGGCCAACGTGGTCGGCCGCTGGAAAGGTTCGGGCGGCGGGAAGAACCTGATGTTCAACGGCCACATGGACACATCCAACACTGGCCGCGAAGAATTTCTGACCGGCATCGGCTACAAACCGCACGCGGTTCTCAAAGACGGATTCATTTACGGTTTGGGCATTTACAACATGAAGGGCGCGCTTGTCTGCTACACCAACGCGATGAAAGCATTGCAACGCGCTGGTGTGCGTTTGAAGGGCGACGTCATCATCGCTGCCGTGGCCGGCGAGATTGAAAAAGCGCAATGGGGAGAGTTCAAGGGCAAAGAGTACCGCGGCTACGGTTGCGGCACGCATTACCTCGTGAACCACGGAGTGCTGCCCGACATGTGCATTCTGGGTGAGCCTACGGATATGCGCGTGGTTCTCGAACATTTCGGCTCCCTGTGGGTGCGGATCTCGTGTACGGGAATTTACGTGCACACCGCGTTCTGTGAGGGCCGCGAGGAGATGAATTCCATCCGCCGCATGGTGGAGCTGATGCCGCCGATTCTGAAGTGGATTGAAGGATGGGAAAAGAAGGCGAGTTACGGCGGCAAGAAAGCGATTGTGAATTTAGGTGGCATTCGTGGCGGACACGCCTGGCGCGCGAGCCGCACTCCTGAAAAGACAGATTTGTTCCTTGACGTGCGGGTTCCGCCGACGATTCTCATGACCGACGCGCGCCGCGACATTCAGAGCATGTTTCTGGAACTGGAAAAGGCACATGGGGAGTGGGGTCTGGAATTTGAAACCTACGTCTCGGTTCCCGGAGCGCGCATTAGCGAAGATCACGAAATGATCCACGCCATCGACGGCAATCACAAGCGTGTCACAGGAAAGACGCCGCAGCGGGAGGTGGTCACCTGGTGCTCCGATGCCAGCGTGCTGAGCCGTTACGGAGTGGAGACTGTGAACTATGGCCCCTCCAGCGGGCCGCGCGACATGGAGGGCGAGAAAGTTCGTATTCAAACATTAGTGGAGATGACAAGGATTTATGCTCTAATCGCCGCCGATTTATGCGGGGTGGTCGTGTAGAGACGAGGGTTGCGCTGTTGCAGTTCGCGAAGGAGACGCGGCAAGCCGCGTCTATGGGGTTTAACGGCGGGGAATGCCGGAGGCCATGCCGAGTCAGCAAGAAATCGATCGCCGGTTTAAGAACATTCGGTCCCGCATGCAGGCGGCAAGTCTGGATGCGCTCATCGTCTGCGGCAATCAATATGCAGGATTCGAGGGTGCGGTCTTCTACACTTCGGGTTTCGAGATTGTTCATCGTTATGTTTATGTCGTCATTCCTCTCGAAGGCGAGCCGACGCTGGTTTTTCCGCGTGAAGCTCGCTGGATTGGCGACAAGAAAAAGACCTGGGTGAAGGATCAAGTGTGGCCCGACGTTCCGGGCCAATGGCTGCGCGATCGCGGGATCGATCGGAGATGGAAGCGAGTCGGAATTTATGGGCTGAACTTCGTCATGGCGGTGCGCGACTACCGCGAACTGGTGCAGGGTTCGTTTGAAATAGTTCCCTTCGATCAGGAATTCGATATGGCGCGCGCGGTGAAGAGCGAAGAAGAACTCGTCGAAGTGCGCGATGCGATGGACATTGTGGTCGACGGCTTCTGGGCGCTGGTTTCCGCTTACCAGCCAGGCAAGACCGAGGCGGAAATTATGGCTCCCGCTGTGGAACGCTTCTTCGCGCGAGGAGCGGGCCCGCGCATGATGAACATCCTGCTCTCGGGCGAGCACGGCGAGGCCAACGCATTCTTCAAAGTTCCGGGGCATCGCAAAGTTGCGGGCGACGATCTTCTTCTTTATTCGCTTGAAGTGACGGGTGCGGGTGGTTACTGGGTTGAGTTTTCGCGTCCCCTGATTCAGGGCAAGCCGAGCGCGACCACGCAGAAAATGGCTGAGGCTTATCCTCAGGCGATGGAAGCGGCGCGGAAGTTGATGCGTCACGGCGAGCTCGCTTCCACCGTCCATCAGACGGTCGCTGATACATTCACGAGGCACGGATTCGCGCTTGGCCATCTTTCCGGCCACAGTATCGGCATGACGATGCTCGAGTATCCCGCGATCGGCGCACAGAGCGATATTCCGCTGGAAGAGAATATGATCTTCTCTCTGCATCCGCAGGTAGTCGACCAAGAGGGGAAGGTTTGCCTCTACACGCAGGATACCTATCGGATCGGCAAGACCGAAGGCGAGTGCCTAGCTGATGTGCCGTGGAAGTTTTTTAACGGCGGCGAGACGCGGGAAAGGCCGGGTTAGAGGTAAGAGGTCAGATTGAGGAGGTAGTTTCTAAACCGCAGTCTTTCACCTCTTCAATCTAGCCTCTTGCGTCCGACCTTATAGGGAGTTCCAGATTGTTGAAGATTTGCATCATCGGCTGCGGCGCGGTCGGCAGTATCTTCGCAGCACACCTCGCCAAGAGGGGCGAGGTTGAGGTTTGGGCCTACGACGTCTGGAAGGATCATGTCGAGGCGATTCGCGAGCGCGGACTGCGTATCTCCGGAGCGGCCGATTTTATCGTGAATCTCAATGCGACCTCTGATCCGAATGATCTTCCGCGCTGCGATTACGGCATTGTCGCGACCAAGGGCATCCACACGGGCCGAGCCATCGCGCAGGTTGCGCACGCCATCGACGATGAGAGCGCCGTCTGTTCCGTACAGAATGGGGTCGGCAATGAAGAAATCATTGCCGAGCACGTGAGGTACGTGATTCGCGGCACGACGTTTCCCGCGGGGCATCCCATCGCTCCCGGACACGTCGGTTTCGATATCAAGGGCGATACCTGGATTGGTCCGTTCGAACCGACGAATACGCCGATGTCCAAGGTAGAGGAACTGGCAGGTATCATCACGCGTTCCGGGATGAATGTGATTGCGCTCCACGATGCGCGCGGCGCGCAGTGGACGAAGCTGATCTTCAACGCCGCGACGAATCCTGTGGGGGCCCTGACGCTGCTGCATCATGGCGCCGCCGCGCGATTTCCGGCGACAGCACAGCTGTTCAATGACTTGATCTCCGAAGGTGAGGCGGTAGCGAAGGCGCTGGGCATTGAACTTCATGGCGACCCGCGTGCGCTGGTGGAAAAAGGCGCCAGCGCTGCGGGAAAACACCGGGCGTCCATGCTGCAAGACGTAATGGCTCAACGCGAGACCGAAGTGGATTTTATGAACGGCGCAATCGTGAAATGGGGTGAAGAGACCGGCACTCCTACGCCGTTAAATAAAGCTGTCTGGGAGCTGATTAAAGGGTTGGAGCATGCCTGGAGCGACCCGGAGTAACGAGTTTTGGGCAGGCAGGATGTCCCAGGTCAGTTTGCGGCGTCGGTTTTCAAGCCGGACCTGAGACACGGAGAAAAAGTTTGTTTTTTCTTTTCTGAGAGCTGAGCGCTGCCTATGCCCATTCCATTCAACATCGGAGTTCTTCAGCTCAGCATGGAGCCGGCCCAGGAAACCGTGGCCATGGCCAAAGCCTGTGAGAATGCGGGCTTCGACACGTTCTGGATTGCGGAAGCGTATCCCTGGTGGCGCAAACATTCTTTCGAAGCCCGCTCCTCGACCGCAATCCTTGCCGTCATTGCCAGCCAGACCCGTCGCATGCAGCTCGGTTGGGGAATTATTTCTCCATATACGCGCCATCCCGTCGAGATCGCGATGGAGGCGCGCGTCATGCAGGATCTTGCCGGCGATCGTTTTCTTCTGGGCCTGGGAGCGTCGAAAATCTTCATGAAAGAAATCGGCGAAGGCGAGGGTGAGAAGGTAGGCCCGGCTACCGTGATGCGCGAGAGCATCGAGATTATCCGCGGAGTACTTCAGGGCGAGAAGTTTGAATATCAGGGCAAAGTGTTTGCTGCGAGCGTTCCGCCAATTAAGAGTGACGCGCACACTTCGCGGAAAATCCCACCGGTATATGTTGCGGGGACTGGTCCGGCAATGCAGCGGCTGGGCGGATCGGTAGGCGACGGACTGCTCACGGCGTCGATCACCACCCCACCCTTCGTGCGCTATTCGAAAAAAAATATGGAAGAGGGCGCGGCGAAAGCGGGCAGAGATGCTTCCAAGCTCATTCTCGGTTGCGTGATTGTCGGCAGCATCGACCGCGATTCGAAAAAAGGGAAAGAAGGCGCACGCGAGCAGGCCGCGATGTATCTTGCCAATAAGGTGCAGAACATCAAGGGTTCAGCCGATGTGCTGCTGGAATCGGCGGGCATTACTTTCGAAGAGCTGCAGCCGGTGGCTGACGCCATGGAAAAAGCGGGCCGCAAAGCGGCAGCGCAGGCGGTAAGCGACGAACTATTAAGTAAAGTCTGTCCCATCGCTGGAACGCCCGAGGAGTGTGTTCAGAGAATCGAAGAGTACCGGGATGCCGGTTGTACTCACATCCTGCTGGAAATCTGGGGCGACGATCGCACGGGGCAAGCGAAATTGTTTGGCGATGAGGTACTGCCCCACTTTAGAAAATAACTTTAGAAAGTAAATCCGATGTTGTTCTTTCCTGTCTGGAGACTCGTTAACCGGGAGATTTCTCAGCAATGACCGCGAATTCTAGAATCTGGGTCAGCGAACTCAATGCGCGTCCCGAGATACTGGCTGCATTTCCACGAACACCAATACGCTTCTACGATACGACGCTGCGCGATGGAGAACAAACGGTGGGAGTCGTGCTTTCGCCGCAGCGGAAGCTCGAAATCGCGCACAAGCTGGACGAGCTTGGGGTGAGCCGCATTGAAGCTGGATTTCCGTGCGTATCGGCTGAAGACGCCGAGGCCATTCAGTTGATGCAAGAAGCGGGCATCAAGGCCGAGCTCTGGGGCTTCTCGCGTGCGGTCAAGGCTGACATCGAAGAGCTGGTGCGACTGAAGCTTCGTTTCTCGGTCATCGAGGCCCCCACCAGTGCGATCAAGCTCAAAGCGTATGGTATTTCGCGGGAGGACGTTCTACGCCGTATTCGCGAGGCTATTTCGGCTGCGCGCGAAGCCGGCATAACGGTGGCGTTTTTCGCTGTGGATGGAACGCGCACCGACTTGGACTTTCTGAAAACCGTTTATCTGTCGGCGCTCGACGCGGGTGCGAAAGAACTGGTTGTCGTCGACACCATTGGCGCCTGCGGGCCCGAGGCGGCGGAATATGTGACGCGCCAGGTCTCGGAGTGGGCAGGGCCCGATGTTCCCATTCACTTTCATGGACACAACGATTTTGGCATGGCGACGGCATGTGCCGTGGCCACTGTTCGCGGCGGGGCAACCTGGATCCAGGGGACTATCAACGGCATGGGAGAAGAACGCGCCGGGAACGCCGATATCGCTGAGATTGCGCTGGCGTTGCGCTGCCTCTACGACGTTCCGGTCGTTCTGAATCTGGAAAAAGTGCGTGAGGTTTCCGAGGTGGTGCGGCACGCTGCCGGGTATACGCTCGAAGCTTGGAAGCCACTGGTCGGCGAAAATCTGTTCATGCGCGAGAGCGGAGCCGTTGCCAGCCAGTTCCATCTTCCGGAGGCGATCGAGCCTTATGCAGCGGAAATGGTGCGGGCGGAACGTCGAATTGTTCTCGGAAAGAAAAGTGGACTCGATAGCATCGACCTGAAATGCAGGGAACTCGGGATTACGATTGCGCCGGAGCAGCGGAACGCTGTTCTGGCTGCGGTCAAGCAAGCCGCGGTCCAACGAGCGGCAAAGGGCGAGGCCGGCCTGGTAAGCGATGGCGGGTTTCGACAGATTGTTGCTTCCCTGCATGTGATTCCCTAATGGGATAATGGTTTTCCTTTTCCCAGCTAGATCGAGATGGGAAAGAGAGTGGCTGCGTTCACGGTCGAGATCGTCGTTCAGGAGTGTGTTCACGAATGCCCGAAGTCGAAACCAAGTCTCTTCCCGAAAGCGCCTACCACCCGTTGAAGACCGGTGAAGTGTACCCGCCGCTGGTGCCGGCCGAGGCCGATTTCCCGGAGCTGACCACGCGATCCATCGGCTGGGGGGTTGGGCTATGCGTAATATTCACCGTCGCCTCGGCATACTCGGGATTGAAAGTTGGCCAGGTGATGGAATCGGCGATTCCGATTTCGATTCTGGCGATTGGGTTGGCTCGAGTTTATTCGCGACGCTCCACTTTGCTGGAGAACGTGATCATCACGTGCATTGGTGGAGCTGCGGGGGCAGTGGTTGCGGGAGCAGTCTTCACGGTTCCGGCGTTATACATTCTGAAGCTCAATCCCCACCCGGTCGAAACGATCTTTATCTGCCTGGCCGGCGGATGTCTGGGCGTCCTTTTTCTGATCCCGTTGCGGCGGTATTTCGTGCGGGACATGCACGGCCTGCTTCCATACCCGGAAGCTACCGCCATCGCGGAAGTGCTGGTCACGGGCGAAAAAGGTGGATCGCAAGCCAAGCTCCTGTTACAAGCGACGGCCATCGCCGGCATCTATGACTTGTTTGTGACCACTTTTCAGGTATGGAAGGAATTCGTAAATTTTCAGTTCGTGCCCTTGTTTCGCACGTTGAATGATCGCGCCCGCATGGTCTTCAGCTTCGACGCCATCGGCTTCATTCTGGGATTGGGCTACGTCATGGGTCTGCGCAGTTCGCTCATCCTTTGCGCTGGTGGGGTGCTCTCAAATTTCGTATTGGTTCCCTTGATATGGTTCATCGGCAGTCACATCGATAGCGCTGTCTATCCCGCGACGATTCCAATTTCGCACATGACCGCGGTGCAGATCTACCGCAGCTATGTCAGGTTTGTTGGAGTCGGCGCGATCGCGACCGCGGGCATTTTCGGCATCGTGAGGTCGTTGCGCATTGTGGCGGGGTCGTTTGGGATCGCTTTGCGCGTGTTTCGCAAGAGTGGAGGGGCAGCCGAGGAACGGACGGACCGCGACATACCGATGATGTCCATCTTTCTGGGAGTCGTAGTCGGAGCGATCGGAGTCGCCATACTCCTTGGCCATCTGGCGGCGTCCTGGACGGCGGTTGCGATTGGGCTGGCGCTGACGCTCGTCTTCTCCTTCTTCTTTACGTCGGTCGCTGCCAATGCCATTGCCACGACGGCGCGCAACCCTGTCTCTGGCATGACCATGCTGACGATTATTATTTCGTCGGCGGTGTTGCTTCGATTCGGCTTGTCGGGGACCTCGGGCATGTTCTTCGTGATGGCCATCGCCGGAATGGTGTGCACGGCATTGTCGGTTTCAGGGCAAACGATCACCGATCTCAAGACCGGATACTGGCTGGGCGCGACGCCTTCGGCGCAGGAAAAAGTAAAGTTCCTGGGGGTGATGGCTGCGGCGATCGCGGTTGGACTCACGATCGTCATGCTGGCGCGCACCTTCCAGTTCGGAGAGGCGCTACCTGGGGATCTGCGGCCAGTGTTGGCTTCTCCGCAGGCATCGATCATGAAGGCGCTGGTCGAAGGATTCATGAGCCATCAGCCGATCGCCTATGTGTTATTCGGCGTCGGCGCCATGATTGCGATCATCATGGAGATGCTCGGGCAACCAGCGCTGATCTTTGCGCTGGGCATGTACCTGCCGCTGGAACTGAACACTCCGGCGCTGGTTGGCGGATTTCTTTCTCACTTCCTGAATAAGCGGTCGGAAAAAACCGGAGGCGCGGCAGGCAAAACCATCCGCGAACGGGGAGTCATTATCGCCTCGGGCCTGATGGCGGGCGGCGCGCTGGGAGGGGTTCTGGGCGCGGCCTTGAGGCTGATTCCCGGATATCGCGAGGATCTGATCAAGACACATTTTTACTCAAACGAGGCGGTCTCGCAGACGGTTTCCGCGCTCTTGTTCGTGGGACTGTGCCTGTACGTCTGGTTCGGTTCGCTGCAGAAAGTGCCGGCAGAAAAATAATGAACAGGAAGCTTGTGTACGAATCGGAGATGACGGGTAGTGGAGGAAATTCGCATGGACGCGCTCGATCAATTTGTGGCAAATGCAGTTCTAGGTATCGATACGCTTTGGGGGGGCGATGTGATGTGCGCCTCGGGTACGGGGCGGTTCATCGCCGACTCGTGGTTTTCCGATGAGCCACCGCCCCGTGCCTATACGGTGGCGGCGGCGGGGCGGGTGCGAGAGAGCGGAGGTGTTTCCGGCAAGAACGTCGATCGTCGGGCCGTAGACGACTACCTGGCGCAGGTCGATCTTCCCGACGCGATCGCTGGAATTCACGACGGAGCCAGGAAGATTGGAGGAACGCGCGGCGACTATCTGCAAGGTCTGTCGCTTTGTTTGGAGACGATGTGGGATCTAGCGATGGAAGTGCTGGGAAAGGGCGAACCGGTTCCGTATGCCCGTTGTGTTGAATCGTCGACGGGGCGTCCTCCAGAGCCGTCTAAGCCGGAAGCCAAGCGGGAGCGCGTCGCTGAATTGCTGGCCCGCGCGGGTTACGCGACATCAGGCTCGGCTGGGCTTCTTGGAGCCGTCGATGCCTGGCGAAAAGATCGCGTCGTTCCGATGGCTTCGGTCCGCGCCCTGGGAGCCGCTGTAATTGCGCACTTCGACAACCTGAGCGCCACCAACTTATTGCCGTATCTTCCGCCAGATCTTTACCCGGTGCCAAGGGCGAACATTGAATTCCTGCCCATCAAGGATGCGTGGTTTTCGGGCTCGATGAACTACATCGGTCGAGCGCGGAATGCCCAAGGCAGTCCTCAGTACGAAGCGAGTTACGAGATCAACGCCTCGTTGCAGATCTCGGTGCCGGAGTTCGAACAACTGGTGAGCCACGAAGTGGTGCCGGGACATGTAACGACGTTTGCTTACCTGCAAAATCTCTATGTTCGTGAGAAAGCCGGCTTTGAAGCTTCGGTGCTGACCATGAATACGCGGGCCGCCACGCTTTTTGAGGGCATCGCCAACAATGCCATCCTCATCGCCCATGGGGTTACGGAGATCGACCAGCTCCCCGATGAAGATTTGCAGATCGGCGTGCTGCTGGCCTTGCTGCAGGATGATGCCAAGAATCAGTCGTCCTACCTGACCTGGGGAGAAAAAGTGGCACGCGATCAAGTGGCGGGCACCCTTCGTCAGGACTTTCTCGTCACTGAAGAACGCGCGGACAAGCTCTCGGGAGCGTGGGGTCAACATCCATTACTGGGACGGATGTATCTTCCGGCGTACCGGTCAGGGACGGAGCGAGTTGCAGAATTGCGGCGGCGATACGCAGCCGATCGAGTTCTGCCCGCAATCTACGGGTGTTCGGGGTTGGTCGATATCGTAACAATTGACCAAGTTTTGCGGTGAAACTAAGAGTGTCTTCCGGGGTGAGTCAAACGATGAAGCCCGCGGATTTCGACGATGCCCTGGCACAAAAAGGCTCGATTACTCCAAAGTAATGGGTAGGGCTGGCTGTGGTTGACCGGGCGGATAGCTTCGAGTTAAAGTTCCAACTGCCAGGGTTTGTACTGCCCCCCGCCCTGAAGTGCTCGCGATGTGTTTGCATGCGTCCCGTCTTCTCCCAATCCGCGTCCTTGAAGGGCTTCGTCACGAAACTTCCAGTTGCGAAGCTGGCGTTTCTGGTCTTGGCGCTGGCCAGCGTGGCATGGGCGGCGGCGCCACAATTTACCGCTCAGAAGCGCGTAGGCCTGACGACGGGCGATCAATGGGAACCGTCCGTGGCGGCTGATGGCTGGGGAAGGATTTTCGTTCTCTATCCGCATTATGGAGAAGTGCCGAATTGCAAGAATTGCCGGGTGCCGACGATGTTGCTGGTAACGAGCAACGACGACGGCAAGACGTGGCAGGCTCCGCACGCGATGCTGGAAACGGGTTCCGGTCAATTTGACGCGCAGATTCTTGTTGACCCGGCTGACCACCGAACCGTCTATGCAGCATGGCTGCAGAACGGGAAGCGGGCCATCATGCTGGCCAAATCGCTCGACTCGGGCGCGACCTGGAATTTTACGGTGGCGGTGCGCAGCGAGGTGGAACTGGATAAACCTGCGCTGGCGGCGCGCGGGCAAAATGTATACGTGGCCTTCAATTACGAAGAGGAAGTGTGGGTGGCGACATCACAAGATGGCGGGCGAAGTTTCCTTCCGGCTCGGGTCAATAGTGAAAGCCGTCCCGGATGGTCGCTGCTGGGTGGGGCCACGGTGGATCCCAGCGGGAATGTTTATCTGGGGTGGGCTTCGTATTCGAAGGCGGGAGGCGCAAAAGGCTCGGTCCACCTTTATGTAACCAAGTCGGCGGATGCGGGCAAGAGCTGGAATGCCACTCTGCTGGATGTTTCCGCTGCCGCACCCGAGTGCAAGGATGAGGAATGCGGCGAGGCATTTCTGGGAGCCCAGGTGGCACTGACCTCCGATGCGGCCGGCACGCTTTACGCGCTCTGGAATGCGGGCGGCACGGCGCTCGGTGCGCAGCGTATCTATTTTTCGTCATCGACCAACGGCGGAGAAAACTGGTTGCCGCGGGCGGGCGTGTCTTCGGCTGCGCCGGGCGTGGAGCACGGCTTTCCCGCGATGGTGGCGGGGAACGCCGGCGACGTTCGCATCGCCTGGATGGATACGCGCAACACCCCTCAAGATACGCGCAACCCCTCGCAAAGTTCTGCCGAATGGAACACCTACTACCGCAGTTCGAGCAACGGGGGAGCAACCTGGGGCGAAGAAACTCAGGTTTCGGGTTATGTTCCGGGCTACGGATACATCAGCCAAGAAGGCTTCCGGTTTCCGTTTGGCGATTACTTTGGCATGGCGATCGACAACCACGGGGATACGCACCTGGTGTGGGGCGAAGGGATGAACTACCAGTCACCGGGATCGATCTGGCACGCAGCCGGACGGTAGGAAGATTCCCAAGCTCTCTCCTCCCCAATCCATTGTGATCATCCTCAGGGAAGCGAGGGAATCACTCCGTCAACAAACCTCCAGTAAGTTCCCTCACGCGCTCGATGCGATGTTGGCGGCAGTATTCGGCTAATTCCTCGACGAGGGTTTCAGTCGCCACGGGATCGAAGAAACTCGCGGTTCCTACCTCCACGGCGCTTGCCCCCGCCAGCATGAATTCCACAACGTCGGATGCGGTAGTGATTCCACCCATGCCGATCACGGGTATCTTGACGGCGCGCGCTGCTTCATAAACCATGCGCAAGGCTATGGGCTTGATGGCGGGCCCCGAAAGCCCAGCTGTCACATTCGCAATTCGAGGGCGACGCGTTTCCGGGTCAATGGCCATGGCCACGAAAGTATTCACCAGCGAAATGACATCCGCGCCCGCTTCCTGGGCGACATACGCCATCTGCGCAATGGAAGTGACGTTGGGAGAAAGTTTGACGATGATGGGGCGGGTTGCCACACGCTTCGCGGTTCGTACCACCTCGTCGAGCAAGAGTGGATCGCTGCCGAATTGAATTCCGCCGTGAGCGGTATTGGGGCAAGAAACGTTGATCTCGTATGCCGCTATGCCCTCTCCCTCATTCAGGATCTGAATCGTCTGTTCGTAATCGGCGCGGGTAAATCCGTAAACGTTAGCGAACACGACGACATTCTTCTTCGCGCGCAACGCGGGCAGTTTTTCCGAGAGGAAGGCAGGCGCTCCTATGTTCTGCAGCCCGATGGCGTTCAACATTCCGGCAGCCGTTTCGTAGAGGCGAGGGGGAGGATTTCCCGTCATCGGCTCCTTGGACAGGCCTTTCACAACCAATCCGCCGAGCCGATCGAGATGAACGATGTCTTCGAACTCAACGCCATAGCCGAAAGTGCCGGATGCGGCGATGATCGGATTCTTCAGGTCGATGCCAGCGAAACTAACGCTCAAGTCGGGGAGGGCGAGAGGAGTCATTGGATTCCTCCGCCGGGTGGATTGGCAGGAGGCGTGCCGGGCTGCACGTAGGAAGGCGCAGCGGACGGTGGAGCGGAGTGGCGAGAAGGAGGTTGCAGGGCCTCGGTCAAGACTCTTCCGGTGGCTGCGGTGGGTGCGTTGATTCCCAGTAACGAGGCGAGGGTAACCGCGAGGTCAATGGGTTCGGCATGCGTGCGATAAATTCCGGGCTGAAAGGCCAAGCCATAGAAAGCCAGCGGAACATGAGTATCGTAGGAAAAAGGCGTCGCGTGATCCGTGCCCCTGGCGACTCCGACTTGAAAGGGGCGAGAGATTCCGATGACGTAGAATCCTCCTTCGGGCGAATAGCTGTGGGCGTAGCGCCGGCCGATTTCGGTGGGCGGAATGTCTCCGCGGGCCAGTTGCGACTTGGTGAAATAGCCGGCCCACCCGAGTTGCTTCATGGCTTCGCCGACGTTGTCTTCGGCGACGGATTCGTCTTTTCCCCCGAGGGTTCCGATGAAAGCTTCAGCGTTCAGCCAGGCCATGGGGTAATCGATGGCAAGAACGTAATCGGCCTTCTTGTCGTATTTTTTCGCGAGGAGGGAATTCATTCGTTCGCGCAGGTCTTTGCTATCAAGATTGGCGGCGGGGAGACGCAAAGTCTTGGCGAACTCAGGCAGGGGCGCAATGCCGTGGTCGGCTGAAAGGGCCATCCAGACGCTTGCCATCCCGATCTGATGACCGAGGAAGTCGAAGAAATCCGCCAGTTGCCGATCGAGTTCGAGCACCATACTGCGCATCTGCGGGGAGTCGGGTCCAACCTGGTGACCGAGAATATCGTTGGCCGAGAGACTGATGACCAGCAGGTCGGTCGTTGGACCTGCGCCGAGCTTTTCGTACAATACTAACTCCCTGGCGAAATCCATCTGGTAATCGTTGGCGAAAGGAGTCGAACCAACCACCTCATAAAACCCGGCCGGGGTGCCGTCTTTGGAATTTCGCGGCGCGGTTGAAGCGATGACCGCGCCATTGCTATCTTTCCACTCGCGGTTCCAATACTTCTCCGCGCGATGGCTTTCGTTGAAATTGCGAACCCACGCAGGCAGGTCGGGGCGGTAGTAAGTCGAGGTGATCCAGTCGCCGTTCTTGGGATCGATCCAATAGGCGGCGTCTCCCGAGAATCCGGCGGGAAGGACGGCTGCGCGATCTTTCAGGGAAATGGCGAACACTCGGGCCTTGCCGCCGGTAGCCAGTTTCAACTCGTCGCCCAAGGTGTCGCTCGTGAGGTTTATAGGCGACGCGCCGATACCTGGGCTCCTGCTGCCAACGAGCTTTGTGGCGTCATCTTCTACCGAAGTGACACGTTTCTTTTTTTGCGGGTCCCACCATTCGTTGGCGATGATACCGTGTCCGCTGGTGTAGGTTCCGGTGAAGAGAGTGGCGTGTCCGGGAGCGGTGCGGGTGTTCGCGTAATCGTAGTTGCAGTCGGTGAAATAGGCGCCACGATCAAGAAATAACCGGAAGCCTCCCTCGCTGAACTGATCACGGTAGCGTTCCAGGTAGTCGCCACGGAACTGATCGATCACGATGACGACCACCAGTTTGGGGCGGGCGTTGTAGGCGGAAGCGAAAGTGCACACGCTGCCAGCCAGTACAACCAGAAGAACGTTCCAAGACCGGGGAAGTCTCATCGCGACTTAGTGTATCGCAGAAGAAGGCAGTGAATCGCAGAGAACGCGGAGTTGGCAGAGAAGAACGAGCAAGAATCCGCTTTGCGCGTTCTTAGTCTCTGCAATTCCGGACTTTGGTGATGGGCGTGCACGGAAGCGCATTTTTCAGCTAAAGTTAATGCAGAATGCTCGATCTGAATTTTGTTCGCGACAACCTCGCGCTGGTGGAAGAAAAGTTGCGCCAGCGGGGAATGAATCCTACTGAAGTTCTGAAGGACTTTCGCGCCATCGATGCCGAGCGGCGGCAGGCCATTACTGCGGCGGAGAGTCTGCAGGCACGTCGCAACCGGGCTTCCGAGGAGATTGCCAAGCTCAAAAAGAGCGGTCAGGACGCCTCCGCCCAGATCCATGAGACTAAAGAACTGCGCGAACGGATCGCGGAGTCGGAAAAAAAGGCTGCGGAACAAGAAGCGCGCCTGCGCGAAATTCTGACTTCGATTCCGAATCTTCAACAGGACAGCGTGCCAGTGGGCAAAGGCGCTGAAGATAATGTGGAGGTGCGCCGGTGGGGTACGCCTCCGCAGTTCGATTTCAAACCGAAACCACATTGGGAGTTAGGCGAGCAACTGGGAGTACTGGACCTGACTCGCGCCGCGAAATTGTCGGGCGCTCGCTTCGCGGTGTACTGGGCGCTGGGGGCGAGGCTGGAGCGCGCTCTGGCCAATTTCATGCTCGATCTGCACACGGGAGAGCACGGTTACACGGAGGTGCTTCCTCCGTACATGGTGAACTCCGAGTCGATGTATGGCACGGGGCAGTTGCCAAAATTTGCGCAGGACCTGTTTCGCGTTCCGCATGGCGAAAAAGATCTGTGGCTAATTCCGACAGCGGAAGTTCCGGTGACAAATCTCTATCGCGATGAGGTGCTGGATGGGGCGCGGTTGCCGATTTCGCTCACGGCGTACACTCCCTGTTTTCGCAGCGAAGCGGGATCGTACGGCAAAGACGTACGCGGAATTATCCGGCAGCACCAGTTTCAAAAAGTGGAACTGGTGAAGTTCGCGCGTCCGGAAACCTCTTATGAAGAGCTGGAAAAGCTGACGCACAACGCCGAGACGGTGTTACAAAAGCTTGGCCTGCACTATCGTGTCATGGCATTGTCGACCGGCGATCTATCGTTCACGTCGGCTAAAACCTACGATCTCGAGGTCTGGCTGCCGGGGCAGAATCTATTTCGCGAAATTTCTTCGTGCTCGAATTTCGAGAGTTTTCAGGCGCGGCGGGCGAATATTCGCTACCGTCCCGAAGGCAAGAATAAAACTGAATTTGTGCACACGTTAAACGGGAGCGCTCTGGCAGTCGGGCGCACCTGGGTGGCAATCGTGGAGAACTATCAGCAAGCGGATGGCAGCGTGCGTATTCCGGAGGTGCTGCAGCGTTACATGGGCACCGACCGCATTCCGGCGCCCAGCGGAGTTGCCATCCCGTGAATTCCCAAATAAACTGGCAGCAATCCGAAACAGCCTCAACGGCGCTCGAAAACGCCGTCTCTCCAATGGGTGCGATCTGGCGCACAATCCGAGGGTACATTTTGTGGTCGTATGAGCGGGGCAGCCTGCACTACGACATCATGGTCACACTCATTCTCCTCTTTATTTTTGTTTCGCCGCATTTCATCAACTTCAAAGACAAACCGGTCGAGCGCAATCCGCATCTTACGGGCTTGGTTGTGATTCCGGGCGAGAAGGGCGGGTTCATTTATCAGATCCAGGCTTCGGCGGTGAACGCGGCAAGCGGTCAAGATGTGCGCCGGCAACTGGAACAAATCATCGAACCTATTTCGGGGGCGGTCAGCATTACCAACGTTGAAACGGTGAAAGACGCTGCGGGCCAGCCGGTCAGCTACAAGGTCTGGGTGGAGAAGGAATAAGGTCACTGTGCTGAAGGTAGTTATTATCGTGTCGGCATTGGCGAGCTGCCTGACGGTTAGCGCATGCCCGCTTGGGCATCATGGGCCGCAGGCCAACGATTCCTGCCCCCTGGACAAAGTTCTCGGCGCGATGGATACCGCCGCCCGAAACTTCAAGAGCGCGGAGGCAAGCGTTGCCTGGGACCAATACGATAAGGTGATCAACGAAACCGACACCGAGAAGGGCAAAATTTATTTTCGCCGCGAAGGCGGTGAAGTTCAGATGGCTGCAGATTTTCTGGAACCTGACCGGAAATACGTGATCTACAGCGGCGGCAAGGTTCAGGTGTACCAGCCGAAAATCGATCAGGTCAACGAATATAGTGCGGGGAAGAATCGCAGCGAGGTTGACAGTTTTCTGGTCCTCGGCTTCGGTGGAAGCGGGCACGAACTGCTGCAATCCTACGAGGTTAAGTGCCTTGGTATGGAGACAATCAACAACGTCAGTGCTGCGAAACTCGAGTTGATTCCGAAGTCCGCCCGCCTGAAAAACAATATTGCGCGCATCGTGCTCTGGATCGACCCGGCTCGAGGAATTTCGGTGCAACAGCAGTTCTTTGAACCTAGCGGCGACTATCGCCTGGCAAAGTATTCCGATATCCAGATCAACCAGAAACTTCCCGAAAGTGCTTTTAGATTGAAGACAACCGGGAAAACGAAGTTCCTGCCTCCGCAAGGATAGTGCAGGTGTCAGGTGGAATATACAGATGAACCAACAGAAACAAGCTGAAAATGATCGTCTGTGACGTTATACTGCACAAAAGCCCCAGAAAGTTGAGTTGGCATGGCTAAAGTTTTTACGATTACTATCCCGCCGGATTTATCTCGCAAAAGGCGTGAGCGCACGGCTGACCCGCGTTACGTGGACGGCCAGAAGATGCTGGTGGAAGCGATGAAGTACCTGGCGAAGGCCGACCCGGTGTCGAATCGCGGAGCCATCGAATTGCTTTCCGAGCACGTGCGGACTCGTTTCCGCATGACGGATTCACCTTTAGGCTAGGGGACTACGGCAGGCTGGAACCGTTGCTCCTCGGCGTCAGAATGTTCCAGCGGAGAGATACAACCTCATCGCGAAGGCCACAGCGCAATCAACCATCAGCCAATGACCACCGCAGTCGGCGCTCTCAACTGTTGTTCACCTCGTCCTCAGAAGTAAATCTTCAGAGCAAACTGCATGATACGGGGCCCGCGATAGTAGGGCGAGCTCGACGGCGAGGTGTCGGTCGAGACCTGGCCGAACTGGCTCGCGCCACCCGTCGAACCTTCGCTGGAAGTTGGCCCATAGAACTGGGTGTGGTTAAAAGCGTTGAAGAAGTTGGATTGAAATTGCAGCGATTTGCTTTCCGTGAGCTGAAAGTTCTTCATGATCGAGATGTCCCAGTTGTTGATCCCGGGACCACGCAACACGTTCCGTCCCATGTTGCCATAGGTAAACAGCGGCACACCTCCCTGAGTCAGTCCGATGCCCGGCACGTACGGTTGACCGACAGGCGGTCCGACGGCACAAACCAGGTTTGTGGGATCGAACCAGTAAGGTGCAGGACTGGTGTTGGACACGCAACTCCCATGGAGACCATCCGCATTTGGGGTGAAGGAACGCAGTACGCGAGGATTCTTGAAGATGTGTACGGGACCGATTACATTCGGACGATCGAGACCCTCCTCCGATTCGCTGGCTCCGTTTTCAGAATAAACCGTGAACGGATTGCCTGACTGAAACGAGGTGATGGTAGAGACTACCCACCCCCCTAGCACTCTCTTCTCAAGCGCGCTGCCTCTATTTCCAAAGGGGATTTCCCATACGGGGCTCAACACGAGGCGTTGGGTGGCGTCAAAATCGGCTAGGCCGCGGTCGAATGCGGGGTCCGTGGGGTTGGTATAGGTTGACGAGCGAGCCCGGAAGCCGGAGGCGACATCGATTGTCTTGGCCAGGGTATAGGCGACCCGGAACTGGAGACCATGATCCATTCTGCGGTCAACCGTAATCTGCAGTTCGTTGCTCGACGAGCTGCCCTCGCTGACATTGGTCACGATCTGGGTGGCGCCGGTGGGGAGGTAATTCGCATCGCAATTGGCGAGAGGACGCGCACAATCGGGAACGATATAGTTGACGATGTCGCCGGTGATGGCCGAGGGAGGAGGGTTGGTAGATTGCGCGACCGCCTGATATTGCGCCATCAAACTCAGGGGGTTGGTGGTGCTATTGATTTCAGGATAGTTCAAATTGGTGCTGGCAATCGCCTTTCGGCTTAAACTGCCAACATAGACCGCCTCCACCATGGTGTCCTTTGTAAGCTGGTACTGAAACCCGTAATTAAAGTTCTCTGCGTACGGAGTTCGGAAGTGTGGACTGACTACATAGGCGTAAGGAATGGCTGGACTAAAGAATTGTCCTAAGTGTCCTCCAGCGATGAAGGGATAGGGGTTGGGATACAGGCTCTGAAATGGATCCGAAGTGTAAGAGCCGTTGGCATCTGCAGCCAAGCAGCCGTTGGCGTTACCGCCAACGTAACAGGGATAATTGTTGGCCACATAGCCAAAGGGAGCCTGCCCGCCAAACTGGAGGTTGAGCGCCCCGTCCTCGATATCGTAGAAAATTCCAATACCACCGCGCATTACCAGCTTGCCAGTGCCTAACATGTCCCAGGAGAATCCGAATCGCGGAGCAAAGTTCCGGTAATCGGGATAGACCAACGAACGATTCGGCGTTCCGGGATCGCCGGCATATAAAAAGTCTGGCGGTGACATGGGATAAAGTGTCGATTGCTGGCCCGGATACCAGCCCTGAATCTGGTTACGCGGATCGGTTTGGGGCGAGTTGTACTCATAGCGCAAGCCATAATCGAGACTCAACGTCTTGGTAATTTTCCACGCATCCTGGGCAAAGAAATAGAGCTGATGGGCGCGTATGCCGTAAATTGCGCTGGAAAACTGGTAGTAGTTGTCGAAAAACCCGCCGACGAAATCCGCCTCAGGGTTACCAGTAAAGGTCTCGTAGGTGCCGTAGTCGAACGATCCGTTATTGTAAAAATCGTAGTGGAAGTTGTTTTGTATAAAGCGGATGTCGGCGCCAAATTTCAGAGAGTGTTTTCCACGCGTCCAGGAAAAAGTATCCTGGTACTGGAAGGTTACGTCGTGAATCTTGGTTGGCCCCTGAGGCGAAGGCCCGAGGCTGAATGCGCCCGAGACGGAGATTAAGGGAGGCGCGGTGCCATGCGGATCGTCAGGAGTTACTGTGGTAAATCCGAGAGCTGATGGCGGCGTCGTATCTTGCGGGATGGCGTCGGTGGTGGCAACGCGGTCGGCGGAAAAGCGCAACTCGTTGACCATGGTCGGAGAAAGGGTGCGAGTCCAACTGACCGAGCCGGTTTGATAGCGCTGCTGATTGGTGAAACCCGATCCCACTGGAACGTCACCTCCGGTGGACGCACCTTTCACCACCTGGAACGGAAAAGTCTGGGGCTGATTATCGAGAATGTAAAACGCCGACAAAGTATCTTTATTGGAGATGTTGTAGTCGTAGCGGAAAATGTACTGGTCTTCATTCAAGCTGGCGACGGGATCTTCCACCAAACCATTGGGCCCGGAATTGGGCATGGGAAGAAAGTCGTTGATGTAAGTCGCCATTACCGGATCAACTGGCACCTGATTGCAGACAACTCCACTACACATGTAGGGCGAGATGCCGCCAGTGGTGGGATCGAAGAGTTGACCGTAATCATATCCGGTCACTGGGTTGATGACTCCTGTGTATTGATCGTTGAAATTGCCGGTACGCTCCGGAGTCGACAACACCGTCAGAATTCCGGGATTTTGCCCTTCTCGCCGACGAGCGCCCTGGTAAGACCCGAAGAGAAACATCTTGTTCTTGATGATGGGGAATCCGACGGTCCCGCCGAAAATGTTGTATTTGAAGATGGGAGCCTCACCCAGGAAATAGTCGCTGGCATCGAGAGCGGTGTTGCGGAAATAATCGAACAGGTCGCCGTGGATGGCGTTCGTACCGTTCTTGATGACCTGATTGACGATTCCGCCGGACGTGCGGCCGTACTCCGCTTCGTAGTTGTTGGTGAGAATCTTGAACTCGGCGACGGCATCGGGATTGGGATCGACAACCATGTTATTCCCGAGAAAATCATTGTTATCGGCGCCGTCCAGTAAGAAGGTCATCGACTCCGAACGCTGCCCGCTGACGGAGAATGGATTGCCGGAGCCGTCATCCTGATCGGGGGCGAATGTGCCTGCCTGCAGCAGGCCAAGTTGCATGGTGTCGCGGGCCGCCAACGGCAGGTCCTGGATGCGCTGCGTGGTTTCGACTTTGCCGAGCGTGGCGCTGACCGTATCGACCTGCGTTACGTCTCCCTGGACCTCCACGATCTGGCTAGCCGCGCCGACCTGTAGTGCGACGTCGAGGCGCGCGTTCTGATTGATCTCCAGCGTGATTCCTTTGCGCACGTACTTCTCGAAGCCAGGCTGTTCGACCGTGAGTTCATAGGCTCCGATGGTGACGAGCGAGAACAAATATCCGCCGTCCTTGTTCGTGGTGGTGCTGCGCGTCGTGTTGGTGCTGGCGTTACGCAGGGTAACTTTGGCGTCCGCAATCAGAGCGCCCGAGGCATCCTTGACGGTGCCCATGATTTGGGCGGTTGCTTGTTGGCCGGCGGCGTATTTCGTACCCAGGAAGCACACCGACATCACGACAAGAAGGGCTAGGTAGATACCAATACGGGGGAAGGGGTTAGTTTTCATGGGGCTCCCACAGCTAAGTTGGGGACAAATATTGCACGTAATGTTCCGTGAGACAAGTATGAAAATGGATGGAGTTAGGTGCGCATGACCAAGCGTCATCTTCTGGTTTTTGGAATATCGCTACCGCATTTGGGATCGAAGGAATTGCGATTCAAATTTTCGATGCTGCTCGGTTGATTTTCGCGAGACACGCGGCTGCGCAGATGATCACTACGGGATAGCATTCCAGCGTGTAGCGGGGTTCAGGACTTTCTATGGTCAGCAGAAGCGCGGAGCGCAGGAGTACGAAGCCGGCCAGTAATACCAAACCGTGAATTGCAGGCGTCTTGCGAATCAGCGCGAGCAACGCGGCACAGACATATGCCAGGTTCAGGAGGCCGAATCCTACGGCGGTTATGGAGCGCTTGGTTTCGTCATTCAACGTCCACCAGCGGGGGTCGACGGGGAGTAGCTCGGTGCGCGGGCGCAGCCACATGTCGGTGACGCGGAGCATGGGGAGCACAAGGTAGTAGCGCGAGGGATGTTCGTGGATGCGATCCTCGGCTAATCTGTCGAAGCGCGCGTCCAACTCCGGCGTCAGATCCTGGTCTTGGTTGTAGTCTGCGATGAGCGCCAGGGTAGAGTCCCTCTCCGGAGCATTCTCGAGGGCTCGCGACGGCAGCTTGCGAGGGTCGATCTTGTCGCCAGGAACGTTCCAGTAGATTTCTTCTACCGATGCGTAATCGAGGATCCAGGTTTTGACCCAGCGATTGAAGCCTCGGGGGACCAGTTCATCGGCATCATTGGCGTAGCGAGGAGCGAGAGGCTGGAAACGATGGAGCGTATGCCAGTTGCGAACTGTCCAGGGAACGAGTGGCGCGAGGGCAAATGCGGTCACGATGAGCATGATCAGGAGAGCAGCGCCGGAATTGTGCCAGAAAACGAATTTCATGGCAGGGGGCATTTGCGGATTGTCAGGGTATTGTTTGAACAAGGCCCTAATCTCGGCGGGGAGAGAAGCTCCTTTCGCGGCGGACATCGCCACGTAAAGTAGGTAAATGAGTACGGCCGCCAGCAGCAACCCGCCATCGGGACGGAGCAGAACGCAAGCTGAAATCGCCGCTCCGGTAGCAGCCCACAATCCAGTTACACCGCCCGACAACCAGCCCTCGCGCATTCGACTCGACGCGGCCAGTGCGCAATCGAGAGCCAGCGCGGTAAAGAAAACCTCCAAAGTCTCGGTGAGGACGGCTGAGCTGTAGTTGGCGAGGAATGGACAGAACGTCGCCAGCAGAAATGCGATCTCACTCGCGCGCTCGGATACTGCCCGCCGGGCAAGATCGGCAACGATTACGCAAGTCGCGAGATCAAAAAGAATCTGCGTCAGCATAACCGCTTTGAAGTTGCCAACCCCAAACAACCAGAAAATCAGGACCAGGAATGCGGGATATCCGGGCAGGCGTCCGGCGGTGGGCATGATCTGCCTCTGCGCGGGCTGGTCGGGTTGCCCATCCGCCGAGGGTGGCGGCCCGGAGACAGTCTGGCCGTAAACGCCGTGCTGCAGCCAGTTGGTGGCGAGGTCGGCGTAAATGTGGGAATCATCGGTGACGGCCGGGAAATGGATGAAGAAGACTATCCGCAAGGCCAAACCGCCAAGCATGCCGGTGAAAAAGAGAATGCGATGCTGGCGGATCAAGAGGATCACGTTGGGAATATATCGCGAATCGCCGCGTTCGCTGTAAAGACGGGTTTCGTCCGATGGTCGGAGGAGAGGCGGCAACCCGAATCCCTGTCCGAACCGGGTTTGACCCCCTGCCGCTCGCCCCTTAGGATGAGTACACCACAAGAGATGGCGAAACAGGTCTTTTACGATCCCTTGCAAGCCCGCTGGCGGCGGATTCGCCGCGTGTTCGACGCGGCCGCTCTCGTTTTTTCGTTACTGCTAATTTTTTTCATCTATAGCGCTCTACACAGCCAGCCGTTGCCTGACCTCTCCTGGCTTTCGGAGAAGAAGCCGTACCATGCTTTGAAAGAAAATGAAAAAGATAGAGCGCGTGAGAAACGCCGGTTGGCCACGGTCGCTCGCGCCGGACATCGCCACCCTGCCCGCAAAGCTCCGTCGCAAGTTACGTTGAATTCGGAGCAAGGAGTGCGTGCCGCATTCTATGTCTCCTGGGACGCGGCCAGCTTCTCTTCGTTGCGCGAATACGCGCGTCAGATTGACCTGCTCTTTCCAACCTGGCTGCAAGTGCTGAGCCCTGACGGTCATCTAGAAGCCACAGATCCTGAAACAAACACCCGATTTGACGTGATTCAGGGCCAAAAGGTCCGTCCGATCGACCCGAAAGTGATGTCGTTTCTGAAGGCGGAAGATACCGAGATGGAAGTCTTTCCCGTGGTGCAGAATTTTGACGGGACCGACTTTGTGCCGGGCGTCGCCGATTTTCTGAATAATCCCGAGGCGCGCGGAAAGTTCCGTCGCGAGATCGCGACCTTTCTGCCATCCGATCATTATCGCGGCCTGATGATCGATTTCGAATCTTTTCCGAAGGCAGGTCAGGACGGATACGTCGATCTGCTGAACGAACTCTCCGGCGACCTGCACGCCAACGGCATGAAGCTCTATGTCAGCGTGCAAGTGAGGAACGAGGATTTCGATTACAAAGCGATTTCCTCTGCCGTCGATGGCGTCGTCATCATGAACTACGACGAACACTATCCCGGGGGCACGTCCGGCCCAGTGGCTTCGCAGGACTGGTTCACCGACAATCTGGAGTCTGCGCTCAAGGAGATTCCGAAAGAGAAACTGATTTGTGCCATTGGCAACTACGGTTACGACTGGGTGGAGAAGCCGAAAAAGGGAAAGCTTCCGCCGGGTGTAGCCGACAAGAGCGTTTCGGTGCAGGAAGCGTGGATTGGAGCGCGGGATTCCGAGGAAGAGGTGGATTTCGACGGCGATGCGCTGAACCCGCACTTCAGTTACGAAGACGACGATCATTTCCGCCACGATGTCTGGTTTCTGGATGCGGTGACAGCTCTGAACCAGATGCGCGTCGCGCAGACGCTCGGCATCCAGACTTTCGCGCTATGGCGGCTCGGCTCGGAGGACCGGTCGTTGTGGCGCGTCTGGGATATGCCGGGTGAGGCGAACGCTTCCGATCGACTGAAAGACGTTCCTCCGGGCCAGGACGTCGATATGGAGGGCGAAGGAGAAATCCTGCATATAGAAGCCCGCCCCACGGATGGCGAGCGCGATCTTTCGATCGACAAACAAAGCGGCCTCATCGACGGCGAAACCTTCAAGAGTCTGCCGCAGCCGTATCGGATGGCCCGCTACGGTGCCAGTAAGAGTGAACTTTCATTAACCTTCGATGACGGTCCTGATCCCGAGTGGACTCCTAAGATCCTAGACGTGCTGAAACGAGAGCAGGTGCCGGGAACATTTTTCCTGATCGGAATCCAGGCCGAGAAGTTCAGCAGTTTGACGCAGCGCATTTACCACGAAGGTCATGAAATCGGGAACCACACCTTTACGCACCCCGATATCAGCTCGATTGGCACCCGCTATATGAAAGTGGAGCTGAATCTGACCGAGCAGCTGTTTGCCAGTCGTCTGGGAATCCGCACCACGTTGTTTCGTCCGCCGTACTCGGTCGATGCCGAGCCCGATACGGAAGATGAAGTGCGCCCGCTCGAACTCACGCAGAGCCTGGGCTACATCACGATCGGCAACAAGATTGACACCCGCGACTGGAACGACGATCCGCCGCTGACGCCGCAACAGATCGCCGCTCGCGTGCTCGACCATCTACCGCCGTGCCGCCCGAACGATACGCAGTGCGGCAACATCATTCTGATGCACGACGGCGGCGGAAACCGGGCAAGGACTGTGCTGGCTCTACCGCTCATTATCGACGGCGCTCGCGCCCGCGGTTTTACCTTCGTCCCGGTTTATCAGTTGATGGGCAAGACGAAGGCCGAGGTCATGCCGGCGCTGCCGACCGATGAATATTGGTCGGCCAAGCTCAATTGGATCGGTTTCTGGCTCGCCAGTGCCACGATCACCGGCATTACTGTCATCTTTTTTCTTGGTGACATTCTGATGACCGGGCGCCTGGTATTCGTCGGTGTGCTGGCCATCTATGACCGCGTGCGCGCGCACGTCTACGGAACGCCGGAGCAGATTGCCGCCTACCAGCCAAGGGTGGCGATTCTAATTCCTGCCTATAACGAAGAGAAGGTTATTGAACGCACGATTCAGGGCGCGCTCGACTCCGACTATCCCAGCTTGCGCGTGATCGTGATCGACGACGGGTCCAAGGATCGTACTCTGGAAATCGCCCGCCGAAGCTTTGCGCCCGAAGAAGCGGCCGGCAAAGTAATGATCCTGACCAAACCCAACGGAGGAAAAGCCGAGGCGCTCAACTACGGTCTCGAGCACATTGGCGATGCCGAAATTTTCGTCGGTATCGACGCCGATACGATCATTGCACCCGATGCCATCGCCAAAATGGTGCCACATTTCCTCAATCCTAAGGTTGCAGCCGTAGCCGGCAATGCCAAGGTTGGCAACCGAGTCAACCTCTGGACACGCTGGCAGGCGCTCGAGTACATCACCAGCCAGAACTTCGAACGGCGGGCGCTCAATACCATGGGCGCGGTGAGCGTGGTGCCGGGCGCAATCGGCGCGTGGCGCACCAGCGCGGTTCGCGAGGCGGGCGCTTACCACGAGGACACCGTCGCCGAGGATGCCGACCTCACCATGGCCCTTCTGCGCAACGGCTACCGCGTGGAATACGAAGATCAGGCGTTAGCCTTCACGGAGGCGCCTACGAGCGCCAACGCGCTCATGCGGCAGCGCTTCCGCTGGTCGTTCGGAATTCTGCAAGCGATTTTCAAACATAAAGGCGTTTTCGCGCGGAAGGGCGCGCTCGGTTTCGTAGCGCTGCCTAACATCCTCATCTTCCAGATTCTGCTTCCGCTCGTTTCGCCGTTCATCGACGTGATGTTTGTGGCGGGCGTGGTCTGGTATTTTATTCAGGAGCACTTTCATCCCGATTCGACCGATCCCGCCAGTTTCCAGCGCCTCTTGATTTTCTTCGGCGCTTTCCTGGTCATCGATTTTCTCGCTTCGTCCCTTGCCTTCGCCCTGGAGCGTCGACATCCCGAAGCGCGAGAAGACGCCTGGTTGCTGAGCCAGGTGTGGCTGCAGCGCTTTGCCTACAGACAGGTCTTCTCACTGGTTCTGTTCCGGACCTTGAAGCGCGCTATACAAGGGCGACCATTTGCCTGGGACAAACTGGATCGCACGGCGGCCGTAAAATATGCTCCCGCCGAGCGCAGAGATTCCGTGAAAGTGTGAGGGTGGGGCGCGGACTCCCTGGCCGCCCATAGTGTGCGACGGGGATGCTCTTCCCCGTGATTTCAGTCACAGACAAGCGCGGCGGAAATGTGTGTGTTTAGATAGAGAGGTCACCGTGCCGCGCACCATCATCGAGCCATTCCGCATCAAGAGCGTCGAACCGATTCACTGGACTACACGAGGCCAGCGGGAGCAGTTGCTCCGCGCCGCGTTTTACAACCTCTTTCTATTGCCTGCGGACGACGTCCTGATCGACCTGCTTACCGACTCGGGCACCGGAGCCATGTCTACACACCAGTGGGCGGCCATGATGGAGGGCGACGAGAGTTACGCCGGCAGCCGCAGCTTCGAACAGTTCCGCTCCTCGGTGCAAGACATTTTCGGCTACAAGCATGTGATCCCGACACACCAGGGCCGGGCAGCCGAGCGCATTCTCTTCAGCGTGATGTGCAAGAAAGGCGATGTCGTCCCCAACAACACGCACTTCGACACCACCCGCGCCAATGTGGAGTTCGTAGGAGCTGAGGCCGTCGACCTGGTCATCGCCGAAGGCCGTCAGCCGAGTCTGAAGCATCCGTTCAAGGGCAACATGGACGTTGCGGCGCTGGAAAACCTCATCGGAAAAGCTGGCCGTGAGCGCGTGCCCCTCGTCATGCTGACCGTTACCAACAACTCGGGGGGCGGGCAGCCCGTGTCGATGGAGAACGTCAAAGCCGTCAGCGCGGTCTGCCGGAGGCATCGTATTCCGCTCTACTTCGACGCCTGCCGTTTTGCCGAAAACTCCTACTTCATCAAGATCCGCGAAAAAGGCTACGAGCAGAAAGGCCCGAAAGAAATTGCACAGGAAATGTTCAGCTACGGCGATGGCTGCACGATGTCGGCGAAAAAGGACGGCATGGCGAATATCGGCGGATTTTTGTGCACCAATAACGACGCCTTAGCCGAGCAGGAGAAGAATCTGCTGATCCTTACCGAGGGCTACACCACTTATGGAGGCTTGGCCGGGCGCGATCTCGAAGCCATCGCGGTTGGCGTGCAGGAGGCGCTGCACCAGGATTACCTGGAATATCGCATAGCCTCCACGGCCTATCTAGGCAACCACATCGCCGCCGAGGGCGTGCCCATTGTGCAACCGCCGGGCGGCCACGCAGTCTACATCGACGCGCAGGCTTTTCTGCCTCAAATTGCACCCGATCGCTTTCCCGCCGTGGCGCTCGCCAACGAAATCTATCTCGAAGGCGGCATCCGCTCGGTCGAGATCGGAAGTTTGATGTTCGGAAAATCGGCGAAGATGGAGTTGGTTCGCCTCGCGATACCCCGACGCGTCTACACCCAGAGCCATATCGATTACGCCGTGGAGGTCATCCTGGAAGTCTGGAAGAAACGCGACGAAATCCAAGGGATGAAGCTGACCTACGAAGCGCCGTTCCTGCGCCACTTCACCGCCAGGCTGCAACCGGAAGGGGCGGGGGTGACAGTTCCACGGCGCGGTGATCCTTACAGTTGATTGTTGCGGTAGCTTGCACCTGAGCCTCCGTTCGTGCGGTGACCGAGAGGGAGGCGATTCCGTCCCGATGGGCCTTCTGCGCTATCGTAACCTTGACCGGGCGCTGTCTGGTTGCGATGCTGAGGTTGTGAAGAAGAGTCAGAAGTTGCGGCGAGGAGCCCGTGCCCCGCGCATCCGGGTTCCGAGCAGCGAGCGGGCCCGATTTACCGTCCATGACACGCGGTTCGCAGGTGTGCTGCAACGTTTATCTCTCAGCGGAGGCTCGGCGGTGCTGTCCAAAGGTCCGGTTGCCGAAGGCACCGACGGTGAAATTGCTCTGGATACCGTCTTCGGGGAAGTCAGCGCCCGGATCAAATTTCTTCAGGCTGGCGCCGATGGCGTTCCGCTCGCCCAAGCTTTTCGCTTTGTCGCCATGAGAGGCGAGAGTGCAAAGCGATTCGCCGATTTCGCAAAGCTGATGGAACAGGCAGGCTACAGCGATGCGCGGCAAAAAAGCCAGCCCCGGCGTCGGACACATTGGGCTTGCTCCTGCACAGCGTACGTCGCCTTGCGGCCACCATCGTAGCCGGCCGCTCCACCGCCAAGAAGTAGTGTTACGCGCGGCACACCTATCCCGGGGAATATTCTTCTCAATCGGTTCACTGCGGAGGAGTGGAGGGCTGTTTGCTGGCTCGCGGATCATTGCGCTTCTCCTCGGAATCAACCGAGAAGAGCATGAAGTGGTCGAAGCTGTGGCGGCGGAGATAGTGGTGCCCGCGGAAGTCGAAGTAGAGTTCGGCATTCTTGGGCAGCCAAAGCTGCACCTTTCTCTTTTCGAAGAGCTGGGGAGTGTAGTCGATGGCAAGGTGTTCGCCGAACAGTCTGATCTCCGGCATGGGGCTGATGAGATCCGATTCGAGATGCACGAGGTGGTAACCATCTGCGGTGATCCAGGCGCGCCCTTTGAGGCTGGTCGGATAGGAATTGCCCGCGATTTTATAGGATTGAATGCGGTGAGGTTTATTCTCCCGCTGCTGGAAGTGAACCAGCCAGGTCGCTTCTCCGTGCCACCCGCCGAGCCCTTCGCAGACCATCTGGAAATCATCGCGTATGTCGGGATGAAAGATGAGTGCGAGGGAGGGCAGTCCGCGAGTGGCGATCTGATCGGGGAAGTCAGAGGTTGGGGGATTGCGAAGCTCGTCGACATCAAATATGCCCGGGGTCAGCTCGGAAACGGAGGCGAGGTAATTGAACTTGAGCACGGTTCTGGTGAACGGATGTCCGAGGTCGTCGAAGTCTTCGTGGAGCAAGTCTTCGATTGCGCTAAAGCGCCCCAGATCATCGACGAACTCCTTGACGCTATCGCCGACGCCGTTGATCACCTGTTCATAAGGGCAAGAAACACCTTCAGCGATGGCGGGTTTGAAGTCATCGATATCCGGCGGCGCCCAGGACTTCATCGACAACACGGGTTCGCTGGAGGCGAGCAAGGCATCGGTGCCGGCCGAACTGGACACGATCTTCGTTACCGGCGCCGAGACGTGGCCGCTGGAGTCGCGCTGTCGAAGATCGTCAAACCTGGCGCGCGTCTCGGTGGCTATCGGGCTCGAGGGCGATGCGGTCACGAAGGCCCGGTAAGCCTGGAGGGCTTCCTGGTCGCGTCCGAGATTTTCGAGAGCTTCACCGAGAAGCACCTGGGCGGAGTTACCCGCACCCTTACCCTTGTCGATCGCAAGTTGAGCCTGCTGGCGCGCCTTCTCGTAATCTTTTTGCCTGAGGTATGTTTCGGCCAGGAGGTTATGGGCCATCCAGTAGTCAGGATCGGCAGCGGTCGCCTGTTCTAGTGTCCTTCTTGCGGCGGAGAAGTCCTCGCGCCGGATTTGCAATCTCCCGAGCAGGGCAAGGGCCTGGACATTGTGCGGATCAAGAGTGGAGGCGCTGATTAAATAAGCTTCCGACTGTTGAAAATCTTTTTGCTGAAAGAACAAATATCCAATAAGGAATTTCACCTCCGGGTCGGAGGGAGCGAGGATATTCGCAGCACTGAGGTGTTTCTGAGCCTGCTTCCACTTTCCTGACTTGAGGGCAGCAACGCCCTGGCCCATCTCCTTTCGCGCCTTGGCTGGCATGTCCAGCGGATTGGATACCTTCAATTCGATGGCGGAAGGATCTTTTTTCAGATCGACGTCCACTTTGAAATGGCCGAAGGTGTCCGGAATCATCACTTGCGACTTGAAGGTCAGGTAGCCCACGGCGCTGACCTCAATCTCGTATTGGCCGGGCCTGGTGGTGGTAAGGGAAGCCTCGGAGTTATCGTCGGTCGTTTGCCACAGCACCTCCTTGCTCTCTTTGTGGAAAGCTTTGACGAGCGCCTGGCGATCAAGAACAGCCCGGTTCTCGCCTGACACATCCACCACGAGAATAGCGCTCATAGTGTTGGTTGACTCGGACATGGGCGTGATCATCAACTGCCCTGAGGATTGCGGCCAGGCGGTGGCCGCGAGCAGCAGGCACAGCAGAGTGATCGTTGCCCGGTGCGAAAGACGAGCGCGCGAAACGCGAAAGCTCGAAACACGAAAGCTCGAAACACAAACGCGCGAAAGACAAAAGCGCATAGCACTCCGCTTTGAATTTGATCTTGGCATTTCCGCGTATCCTTAAAACCCCTGCGTTGCACAGGAGCTCTGCGAACGTTGGAGCGGAGCCAAAAAACCTATCCAAGGACGCCTGGCATGGCCGGTTACTGGCGTCTTCGGAGACCCTATTCTACGCCATTGAGGCAAGCCTGCTCAGAAGTGGCAGGCGGGCGTGAGCCGGCGATCTTGAACAGGCGATTCGTGAAACTCATAATCGCGGCTGATGAAAGTTGAGGGCAAGGGGTGTAAAATGAACCGTCGCGTATATCCGCGCTGGCAGCCAACCTATATTCCGTCCTGAAAGGATTTCCTATGGCAACCGTGGAAGCCCCACCTCGCCTGCAAGTCCGGCTCCATCAAGGAGCATTCAAGAATGAGGCTTTCGTAGATTTCAGCAAAGAAGAAAACGTGCGCAAGATGCGCTCGGCGATTGAAAAAGTTCGTGGCGAGCTGGGCCGCGAATATGACCTGATCATTGGAGGCAAACGCGTCAAGACCTCGGACAAGATCCGTTCGATCAATCCCGCCAAGCCCTCGGAAGTGGTAGGAGTTCACCAGAAAGCGGGCAAGGAACACGTCGAGCCGGCGGTAGAGGCGGCGTGTAAGGCTTTCGGCCAGTGGAGCCATACTTCGGTGGAGGAACGCGCTTCGCTACTGTTTCGCGTGGCCGATGTGATGCGCGAGCGGAAGCTGGAATACATGGCCTGGCTGGTATTCGAAGTTTCGAAGAACTGGTTCGAGGCCGATGCCGATATTTCAGAGACCATCGATTTTTGCGAGTATTACGCGCGCGAGGCCCTGCGCTTTGCCAAAGCCGAACCGTCGGTTCAACTGCCGGGAGAGCGCGACACGCTGATGTACATTCCGCTCGGAGTGGGGGCGGTGATTCCGCCGTGGAATTTTGCCTGCGCCATCATGGCGGGAATGACGCTCGCTTCGATCGTGAGCGGGAACACCGTCGTGCTGAAGCCCTCGAGCGATTCTCCGACGATTGCGGCGAAGTTCGTGGAACTGCTCGAAGAATGCGGCATGCCCGACGGCGTTGTGAACTTCTGCCCGGGCGGCGGCGCGAGCTTTGGCGACGCGCTGGTGGCGCATGCGAAGGTTCGCTACATCGCATTTACCGGCTCGCGCGAGGTTGGATTGCATATCAATCTGACGGCGGCGCAGCAGCAACCGGGCCAGCTTTGGATCAAGCGCACGGTGCTCGAAATGGGCGGCAAAGACGCGATCATCGTCGATGCCGATGCCGATATCGATTCGGCCGTGGAAGGGGTGGCGAGTGCGGCTTTCGGCTTCCAGGGCCAGAAGTGCTCGGCCTGTTCGCGGGCGATCGTCGACGAGCGCATCTACGACAAGTTTCTGGAGAAGCTGAAGTCGAGAGTGGAGCGTATCACCATCGGCGACCCCACGCTGAATCCGCACATGGCTGCAGTGATCAACGAAGGTTCGATGAAAGATATTCTGCGATACATCGAAATCGGCAAGAAAGACGGACGGTTGATCACGGGCGGGGCACGCGCCACGGATGCGGGAGAAGGTTACTTCATCCAACCGACGGTGATTGCCGACATCGCGCCGAAATCAACGCTCGAGCAGGAGGAGATTTTTGGACCGGTGCTGGCGGTGATCAAGTCGCGCAACTTCGATCATGCGCTGGAAATCGCGAATGACACTGAGTTCGGATTGACGGGAGCGGTGTACTCCGGTTCGCGCGAGAAGCTGGATCGCGCGGTGCGAGAGTTCCACGTCGGCAATCTCTACCTCAACCGCAAGTGCACCGGGGCGATGGTAGGAGCGCATCCGTTTGGCGGGTTCAATATGTCGGGAACGGATTCGAAGTCGGGCGGTCCGGATTATCTCTATCTGTTTACGCAGGCCAAGTCGGTGGGAGAAAAGATCGGTTAGCGGCGAATGCTCGGGTGATGGCGGGGCTTTGCCCCGTCCAGGGCGGGTCAGAGACCCGCCACCACACGGTCAATCTGAAGGCGTAAAAAAGGCCGCCCACGGGCGGCCTTTTTTCTTGACGGCGAATAGGGAAATTAATTGCTGATGCCAGCACTCTGGATGGCTTGAGGGACGGCGGCAGCAGCGGTCGCGGCAGCGGCTTCGTTCAAGATGCGGTGGTGAATGGTGAACAGGGCCAGTTCGAGGCGGTCTGACACTCCGATCTTGTCGTAGACATTGCGCAGGTAGTTCTTGATCACCTGCTCAGTGGTGCCGAGTTGGGTAGCGATTTCCTTATTCTTGTAGCCCTGGACGATGAGCGCGACAATGCGCAGTTCCTTGGCCGTCAAGCGGTCGCGGACGCGCAGTCCGACCATATCGTTCTCGGTCAACTCGCTGGGGACAGCCATGTCCTGAACCCAGTTTTCGCCGCGAGCGATCTTGCGGACGCAGTCGACCAGCGCGGGGCTGGTGACGTTGCGATAGACGACGCCGTGAGCTCCAGCCGCCATGTAACGTTGCGCGCTCTCACCGGTATCGGCGAGGACGACGACGCGCGTCTTGTTCTTGTTGGCAGCCGAGAGGACGGAGTTGAAGTCGGAATGGAAACCTCCGGCAATGATGAGCACGGCGGCGCGAAACTTGTCGAGAGCCATGAACATCTGCTCGGCGGTTTGCGCCTGGGCGACGATGCGCATTTCGTCTTCTACGGCCAGAACCTTGGCGATGCCGGCGCGGAAAATTGCCTGATTGTCGGCCAAAATAAGCTTCAGCATGGATCGCTCCCCGTTAACTGTTACGCACAAATTCGTAAGAATCGATGACGCAAGCGACTCCCCGGCTGTCCCCGGGAGCGGCGCTGGCGTTAGGCTCGTCGGTCCGAACTACGCGGCCGCGGCACTGGATTACCACATCGTCCTTGCCACCGGTGACCTCGGGAGGCAGGGTAATTTCAAACTCTACAGGTGAGCCGACCTCGAGTGACGCGTCGGCGCGGATGTACACTCCGGCGGCGCTAAGATCGCCGGTCATGCCGCTGTGGGTATCACCCGCGGTATCTTCCCTATGAATCTTGATCGGCAAATGCAGCGGAAACCTTTTCCCGGTACGCGCCTCGGACACGATTCCTCCTCAGCCCTCGCTCTGCAATTCAAACTAAAGCCAGAAAAACAAATCGGAAAACAACAAGAATTTCCAGCTCGAACGTTACGAGTAGCTAACGGCGTTATATCACGGAAAATAGCGCAAAAGAAGCCCAGATTACCTTCGTAATCTCAGTAGGAACTAGGTACCTCCCTTTGACTGGAAGCGAGAAATCGGGCGTAGACAGCCAAAACAGACAGGTTTTCGGAGCAAAAAAAAGCGGGACCGAAGTCCCGCCCGTTGGCTTTACTGGATGTTAGTTTTCGCCGGTTCCGGTCAGCGATACTTGCTGCGGACTGTCGGGAGCGTTGTCGGTGATGGTAACGTCTCCGGTGCGCACTTCGGTTATCGTGGGAGTGAAGGTGACCGAGAATACGCAACTGGCGCCGGCGGCTATGGTGCTCCCGTTAACGCAAGGAGTTAAGGTCTTGGTGGCTTTGAGCGTTTTGAGCGCAAAGTCGCCGCTGGCGGTGATGGTGGAGATGTTCAACGCCGCAGTTCCACTATTGGTGAGGGTGACTCTTTTAGCCCCGCTGGTAACGCCAATGACGAATTTGCCCCACTTGAGCGAAGTGGGAGACAGTGAAACGACGGGCCCGCCGCCACCGCCGCCTGCGGCGAGGGCGGTGATGAGCGCGCTACCGTTGGGACTACCCCATCCGGTGGCATCGTCATAGCCCGTAGTGGCAGGTAAGCCGTTGCTGCCGGAGGTTATGTCGTGGAAATCAGTGTCATAGTCTGAACCCACACCGATCGCATAAATGGCTGGGTTGATAAAGCCGACAGGCGGATTGCCGTCGGCAGCCGCCTGTTGGTTGACCAGAGCCATGTAACCGGCCCACATCGGCGCCGCAAAGCTGGTCCCACCGTATTCGTTCTCGGTGCAGGTGGTTTGGTCGGCACAGACATAAAAGGAGAAATTTGAGTTTGCCGAAACGTCGGGGGAGTTCCGCAGAGTCGTGGACCCCTCATTGGCTTTGGTGATCACGCCTGGCAGTTGCTGCCAAGTTGGAATTGGAATCGCGTCAGGTGTGTAGTAGCCGCCACCGCCGTCCACCCAGGTCTTTTCCGAGCTCCAGGCGCCACCCGCGCTCTTGGTGGTTAAGTCGGTGCCGCCAACCACCGTGACGTAGGCCGAATCCGCAGGCCAAACATACGTGGAAGTCGGGGTGTAGTGGCCGTTGTCGCCAGCCGCCTGGAAATAGTTTTGACCCTGGGATGCCATCTTCATGAAGTACGGATCATCGGTGCTGGGGTCTGAAGGTTCCCAGGTCCAAGAAGAGCTTAATTGTGCGGGGAGCGGAGAGTGGGTCGACATGGAACCAAGAAGGGCGGTGTCGCTCGAGCCCACATAAACATACAAGGTTATTAAATTCGGAGCCATGCCCGCGGCCTGAGTGATATCGATAGTCTGTTCGGTGTCATCACAATTCTGCGAGGCAAGACAGCTCAAAGAGGTTCCATCGGTGGAAATGCCTTTGATGGTGACATTGAGCGTCTGGTTGGCATTCTTGTAGTAGGTTTTTACGTCGGCGATATCGTATCCGGCGAATTCCAGCAAACCGAGGTTCTGGCCGGCGCCGGTGAGAGTCGTTCCGCCGTAGTAGGCTGCCCTCATGTCGCTGCCGCAGAAAGATTTTCCGGGGCAAGAACCGGTCGTGGCATCGGACTTCACCTTGATGTTCTTGTGAACGAGAGCAGGACGCGGGATCGAATAGTTGTCCAGTCCAGAGATGTGCCACAGACGGACCGACAGGTCGGGTGTGGGCTCGCGGTCAGGAGAGAAGAAGGTGCGGTTTTCGGTCGGGTGCTGATAAACGCCCATGGTTACGTGGAAGGCTTGATTGATGTTCCGGACCGTGCCCTGGAGCTGCAAGTCGAGAGCATCTCGAGAGCCGCCCACGACGGTAAAGCCGTTAGCTCTGGCAAAGCGGAGTACGGCGTCCCAATCTTCCTGGCTGGGACCAAACCGCTCGATAAACTGTTGCGGGGTCACAAACTGCCGGTAGGAAGAGCTCGAGGGATCGTAGAGTTCCTGCAGGAAATTTTCTAACTCTGGCTGGTGACGCAACGCTAGAACGATATCGAAATGCAGGGTCTGGGTGGCGGGTAGCGGTCCGACGAGCTTTGCCTCGCCATTGAGAATCGCCGGGCGTACCTGATGCGTTGAGAGAGTCTGGGACTGTGCCTGCGAAACAGCACTGATGGCTGCAACCAACGAGACGAACATGAGCAGAGACACAACCGATCTTCGTATCACAATTGCTCCTTTGGAGGACTTCCTGGAAGATTTCTTATGGTCGTAGCACGATGGCAAAATCCACGCAGAATTTGATCAACATGCCTGACTAAAAACTGACCCCCGGTGGGGCATCGAGGGGGACCCCCAATGAGTGGAAGTATAGCACCGGAGCGAGCGGAAACGATGAGCTAAGTTTGGGACGTGGGGCGCTGGGCGCGCGTAGTTAGTGCATGTTTTTGCACATTCCGCATGTCTTCAACGCCTGCCAAGAAGAGTGCTTATGAGGTTGGGGTTTCCGGGCTGGGTTGGACGATGAACCTATGCCGGCGAAGCACCCGGCGCCGTTGCGATTCATAGAGGGGTGGCGCGGCCGCTATGGCACAGAGCACATAAAAAAGCGCGGCATTGGCGGGGATTTGAAGGTTGAAGTCGAGGAAGCTGTGGACCAGGATGCCGGTGCATCCGAGGAGGGCCATTACGGTCAGGGCGCCGCTGGCGCTTTCGGTCCAATTCTTGAGCTTAGCGAAAGCCCGACGGAAGAGCAGTACCAGGAACCAGACAGCGATGGCGACTCCGGCCAGGCCGGTCTCGACCAGAAGTTGCAAGTAGTCGTTGTGCGCCTGGTTGACGAAAAAGGTGGTATAAAAGGTCCGAAATTCGGGATAGACGATCGGAAATGTGCCCATTCCCCAGCCGAGAAATGGCCTGTGCAGGGCCATCCGCAAACAGTCACGGTCTATGGTCAATCGAACGCCTCCACTGATCTCTTCTCGGGCTTCGGAGTGAATGCTGATCAAGCGGCGGGTGAGTTCATTGCCGCCCATCCACACGAGGAAGACAATGACGGCGGCCAGGAAAGCACCAAGGAGGAGGGGTTGCTGCCAACCTCCATCCCGCTTGCGAACCAGAAGCACGCCAAGAACAATCATCTGGGCGACGAAGGCCGCCATGCCACCCCGCGAACCAGAAAGGAAAATGCTGGCCGCCATAAGTGCGGCGATACCCGCCGCCAGTATCTTGCGGCTACCCTCGGTGTAGCGAGTGGCGGCCAGCACGAGCGGGAAAGGCATCAACATCTCCATCAGGCCGGCGTAATGGTTATGATTTACGTAGGGACCATAGATCGCGCCGCCCTGGGCGGAAGTCCAGATCCAGTACAACTTGCCATTGGGCGCCAAGCCCTGCATCACGGCAAACAACGCTACCGCTGCCCCATAGGCCGTGAACATCTTAGCCATCAGCTCAAATTGCGAGGAGCGATGGAGAGTCTGGGTTATGACAAAGACCAGCATTCCGTAGGCGGCGTAGAGCAAGAGATGGGTGTAGGTAACGTGGCGGTAGGCGGTAGTTCCCAGTAACCATTGCAGCGAAACGAGAGCAAAAAAAGCGGCTATCGGACGATAGAGCGGGTGGTTGGAGAGGCTGAGATCGCCGGTGATCCACTGTCGTAACGCCCATAGCGCAAGCAGGAGCGTGGAGCAGGCTTCGAGGGCAAAAATGGACCAGGGTTCGACTGCTCCAAATGCCAAGGGGCCAAGCAGGAGCATCCCACAGGCGCTGCCGAAAAGAACATTGTTCGAAAGGAGGCTGGTAAGTCGCGAGGGTGTGACGTTCGTAGCTGGCGCGGGTTCAGGTTGAGCGGCTAAGGCGGTGCTCACTGGGTTTCCTTCTCATCGTCATCAACCGGGGAACGGCCGGAAGGACTATCTGAAGACGCGGGGGATAATTCGAAATCGTCGAGCCAAAGTTTGCCGCGAATCGCGGATCCGGCAGGGAAGCGCTCGATAGCCAGCACGAGCAGGGTCGTGTCGTTCGGAGTCGTCACTTTCGAATGAACTTCCTTCCAGAAGTCGGCATCGTTGAGGGAGTTGCTGGCAAAGAGCGGAGCACCGTTGTAGGCATCGCGCAGAACAACCTGAGGACCGCCGGCTCCCTCAAAGTCCGCCGACTTGTAGTAAACAGAGAAATCGTAGGTAGTAGCGCCGCGCACGGGAATCAATTGTGAAATGCCGGCATCGCTGATTCCGGGTCCTTCGAAGGTCAGCGAGAGGGATCGATGTCCCTGATGGAAATCGCTGGGATCGAGAACGGGGCGGACGCCGATGCGATTGACATAAGTCCAGTCGAAGCCTCCGTTGAGGATATCGAGGCTGAAATCTCCGTTCACGACGAGGTTGTCATCCGTGGGCTGGTACGCGGAGAGGCCAAGAATATCGGCGGATTGTTGCCAGGCTGTCATGGCTGCGTCGGGTCGGTGCATCCCGATGAGGTATTGCACAAATTCATAAAGATAGCGGTTCTGGAATTTCTCGCGCGACGCGGTGAGTTGGTCCCAGGTTTTGATGGCGCCTTCGGTCTCGTGCTGGCTCATGAGCAAATTGAGAAAGGCGATGAGAGGATCGGGATGCGGGGGCACGACGTTGCGGAGCAGGGCATCGGCATCCGGGCGCACGCGCCAGGAGGTGCGAAGAGCGGGGTGCATGAGTTCAACATCGTTTTCAATCACGACGTGGAATTCACGCAGGGCGCGGTCGGTATCACCGTTGACCAGAAAAAAGTTACCGGCTTCCCAGGCTACGTCGGGCGCCGTGGGTTCGGCCTGGAGGGCGTGCTCCAGGGCGGATCGCTGGCTTTTGAGGTCGCCGGTGACCTGGTAGGCGGCAGCAAGATCAAACCAGTAGCGGGCATTGTAGGGATTGAGCGCGACGGCGGCTCGAAAACTTTCGATGGAGCGTGTGGTATCGCCCGCAACGAAGGCGAAGAAGCGTCCGAGACGATGACGATAGTCGGCATTGCCGGGAGACAGGCGCACGGCGAGCTGCAGTTTCGCTAACTCAGGACGCGAAGCAAAGACGCTGGCAGCGAACTCCTTGGCGGCCAATAAGAGGTAGAGGCAGAGCAGAACAGCGACCCCGGCTGCATACGTCCTGCGCCGCCGGGTTGAAAGCGGAAAGGCCACGGTTCCCTTGTCTGATCGCGTTCCGTTCATTTCCTGAAGACGTCCCGTTCAAACCGCCTTCGGTTCCACATCGGCGGCGGCGTTTGCAGCTTCTTCCTGGTAATACTGCCCGTATTTCCCCTGATATTCGTAGTAGTAGTAATAGTCGGGAGAGGTAAGGTCGACAGCATTCAGCAACACTCCAGCGACGTGGGCATTGACCTGCATCAAGATATCGCGAGCGCGTCGAAGCGCCTGTTTGGTGGTTTGGCCGGAGCGAATTACAAGGATCGTAGCATCGGCGCGGGGCGAAAGCACGACAGCATCGGTGACGGAGAGAGTGGGAGGCGTGTCGATGACGATGTGGTCGTACATTTCGCGCAACTGAGCGATCAAGTCCCTCATGTTGGCAGATGCCAGCAATTCGGCGGGATTCGGAGGCGGTGTGCCGGCGGGCATGATAAATAAATTGGGCAGGATCGGAGAAGTGGTGATGGTTTGCTGGGTGGTGGCGCTTCCGGTAAGCACGTTGCTGAGGCCGCTGCGCGGGCCCATGCCCAGGGTTTTGTGAACACTGGGTCGACGTGAGTCGGCATCCATCAGAAGGACGCGGACTCCCTTTTGGGCGAGCACGATGGCGGTGTTAATGCTGGTGGTGGTTTTGCCCTCTTGCGGACGCGCGCTGGTGACCATGATGACTTTTGGCGGTGCGCCGAGATTGGAGAGAAGTAGCGACGTGCGGAGCGCTCGATAGGACTCGGCCATCTGCGACTGCGGGCGAACCTGGGTGACGGTTTCGACCACTTCCTTGGCGACGGGGGCGGTCAAAGCAAGTCGTTTGCCGGTGGGTCCGTGGGCGACGGACCTGGAACCGAGCGGAATCATGCCGAGAGCGGGAAGACCGGACAGCGCTGTTGCCTGCTCGGGGGTGCGGACGGTGTTGTCCATATTCTCGAGGATGAAAGCCAGTCCGACGCCGGAAATGACGCCGAGCACGAGGGCGAAAGACAGGTTGCGCGGGATATTCGGTTCACTGGGAGCGGTCGGGACGCGGGCGGCATCGATGATGCGGAAATTATTGGACCGCAATCCCGCGGTGACGCCTGCTTCTTTCAGCTTTTCCAGCAGGCCCTCGTAAAGAGTGCGATTGCTGTCGAGATCGCGCTTCAGGATGCTGTACTCGATGGCGCTTTCGTTCAGCTTGTTGGCTTCCTGCTTTTGTTTTTCAAACGAGTCGCGCAGCATATTCTCGCGCTGCAATGCGGCCAGGTACTGTCCCTTGAGATGATCAACGGCTTTGTTCGTCTCGGATTGCATTTGCCGATCAATCTCTTTCACCTGACTGTTCAGTTGGGCGACCTTGGGATATTGCGGACCAAACTGGGTGCTGAGTTCGGCGATCTGGATTCTGAGGTTGGCTTGCTGTTCGCGCAACTTGTCGAGCAAACCGGAAGTGGCGGTGCTGCCGTTTCCAGAGGTGTCGGCGATGATGGCGGCGGCGATGGCATCGGGGTCGTTGGATTGAGTCTGCCGATAAATCGCTTCCTTTTCCATGCGGTCGGATTCGGCGGCGGTCATTTCCTTGTTCAGTTCGTCAAGTTTCTCGGTGATGATGTTCTGCTTCTCATCGGTGCCAATAATCTCGTGCTCCTTCTGGTAGCGCACGAGCTTTTCCTGAGAAGTCTCGACCTTCATCTGCAAGTCGACGAGTTGCTTGGAGAGCCAGTCGGAGGCTTGCATGGTGGATTCGAATTTGGTCTTGAAGTTCTGTTCGACATAAGTCGCGGCCAGCGTATTGACGGCAGCGGCGGCGAGTTGCGGATCGGTGCTGGTGAAATGGATCTCGATGATTCGGGTGTTGGGAATTAAAGTAACGCGGAGATTGGCGCGGAAGCTGGAGAGTAAAGAAGAGGTGCGGTTGGAATCCGTCTGGAGCGGGTCGGCCATCAAGTTCGATTGCTTGGAATCGGCATGACCGCCGAACTCGGGACGCTTATCCAGATTCAACTGGCGGATCACTTGCAGGGCCATAAGGTCGCTCTGCAGGATGCGGACCTCGGTGTCTAGATCGCTCTGGTCGAAATAATCGACTACCGGGCCGGAGTCTTTGAAGGTAATCAGATTGGGATCGGATTTATTGATGGCGATACGGCCGACCGCCTCATAGATGGGAGTCTGACGCAGGCTGGCGATGGCGACAATGATGAAGATGCCGGAGATGACGGAGATGACCATCCACTTGCGCTTGATAAGGACGCGCATGTATTCGCGCAGAGTGGACTCCTGCGCCGGCAGAACATTGTAGAGCGCGGAGCCGAACGGCTTGAGAAGTTCAGCCGGTTCGCCCGGCGTCAACTCGCGGGCTCCGTCACCATTTCGAGGAACCAAGGGTCCCAAAGACATTGTTACTCCTTAACGGCCGCGGGCTCGATACGGCCGAGCACGGCATCCAACACACAGCCTCTTTTACAGCAAGCCCCTTCCAGAGCGAACCGGGAGTAGGACAGCGGGCTGTTGTGAGGAATTTGCCTGATTCTAGCATTCTGAGCGGCCAGAAACACGCAACAATTCAAGCGCAGGAATATTGTTGGAGACTGGGTCCATGAATCGGCGACCCCTACTTTCTCAGCGCTGCGCTCAGCTATACTATCGAACACAGAACAACGCGAAAAGCGAAGAATCTTCCGACGGTGCGCGCTCCAGCGGGCGGGTTGAGAAACGGAGAGCACGGCTGCATTTCCGCACGCAAACGATGCGGTTTAACGCGCTTAAGAATGCCAGAGTTGGGTCGGCGAAAAAGACGCTAAGGAACACGAATGGTGAATTGGTCTCAGGAATCGATACTGGTGACAGGCGGCACGGGGTCGTTCGGTAAGAAGTTTGTGGAGATCATGCTGCGCGACTACCAGCCTCACCGCTTGGTGGTATTCAGCCGCGACGAGTTGAAACAGCATGAGATGAGGACGGCTGGTTTCAGTCATCCCAGTGTCAGGTACTTCATTGGAGACGTGCGGGATGTAGAGCGGTTGAAACGTGCACTATCGGGGATAACGGTGGTGGTGCACGCGGCGGCGCTGAAACAGGTTCCGGCTTGCGAATACAACCCCTTCGAAGCGATTCAAACCAATATTATTGGCGGGCGCAATGTGATCGATGCGGCCATCGATCAGGGGGTGCGGCGGATTCTGGCGCTCAGCACCGACAAAGCGGTGAATCCGATCAATCTCTACGGCGCCACCAAGTTGTGTGCGGAAAAGGTCTTTGTCCAGGCAAACTCCTATGCTGGGTCGAAAGATACGCGCTTCAGTTGTGCGCGCTATGGGAATGTGGTGGGAAGCCGCGGGAGTGTGATTCCGATGTTCCTTGAGCAACGGCGGCGAGGAAAGATCACGATTACCGACCCGCGCATGACCCGCTTCTGGCTCACGCTGGATCAGGGTGTGAAGTTTGTCATCCGCTGCCTGGAGCAGATGCACGGGGGCGAGATTTTTGTTCCCAAGATCCCAAGCATGCGACTGCTCGACCTGGCGGAGACGATCGCTCCCGGGTGCGCTGTGGAGTACATCGGGATTCGTCCGGGAGAGAAGTTGCACGAGGTGCTGGTATCGGAAGATGAGTCGCGGCAAACACTGGAGACCGAAGATATGTTCGTGATTCAACCTTCCCATCCCTGGTGGAGGTCGGAAAACTGGGTAAGCGCGAAGCCGCTGGCGGAAGGATTCCGTTACTCGAGCGACACGAATCCATGCTGGCTGACGCGGCGCGAACTGGAGGAATTAGTGATGCCTGAAACGAGTGCGGCGGAGTCGCTTCCGACGTCGGCCTAGATTCGGGTTCCGAGGACTCGCGATTTTGTCATCCTGGCCAAGCTTTGGACTTCCGCACACTTCGTCGCGATAGTGCCCCGTGCGAAGGATTACGGTTTGATACTTATGGAAAAACTTGCAATCCATGGCGGTATGCCGGTTCGCACAAAGCTGCTGCCTTATGGGCGGCAAAGTTTGGAGGAAAGCGACATCCATGCCGTGGTTGAGGTTCTTACGTCAGACTGGCTGACGACGGGGCCCAAGGTTGGCGAGTTCGAAGAACGGTTTGCAGCGTGGGTTGGGGCCAGGCACGCGGTTAGTTTCAGTTCGGGGACGGCGGCTTTGCACGGGGCGGCGTTTGCGGCTGGGATTGGGCCTGGTGACGAAGCGATCACCACTCCCATGACGTTCTGCGCGACCGCTAACTGCATTTTGTATCAGGGTGCGACGCCGGTCTTTGCCGATGTGACACCCGATACGTTGAACCTTGATCCGGGGGAAGTGGCCAGGAAAATTACCTCAAAGACAAAGGCAATCATCGCGGTCGACTATGCGGGACATCCGGCAGCAATGGATGAATTGGCGGAACTGGCGAAAGAACGTGGAGCGATACTGATTGAAGACGCGTGCCATGCGCTGGGCGCAGAGTTTCGAGGAAAACGGGTCGGCGGCATCGCCGACATGACGGTATTCAGCTTTCATCCGGTGAAACATTTAACCACCGGGGAGGGCGGGATGGTTGCGACGAACGATGCTCGGCGCGCAGAGACGCTGCGGCGATTCCGCAATCACGGAATCAGCAGCGAAGCGCGGCAGAGGCAGGAAGCGGGCCAGTGGTTTTACGAGATGGTCTTGCTCGGCTTCAATTACAGGTTGACTGACATTGCGTGCGCGCTGGGCCTGTCACAGTTGGAGCGACTGGACTCGAACCTGGCGAGGCGGCGGGAGGTTGCGGCGTACTACAACGTGGCATTTCGGCACCTGCCGACGGTGGCGGTTCCCCAGGTGCGCGAGGGCGTCAATCCGGCGTGGCATCTCTATCCGATCCGGCTGAAGCTGGAAAGGCTGATGGCCGGGCGGGGGGAGATTTTCCGCGCGTTGCGAGGGGAGAATATCGGGGTGAATGTGCACTATATTCCGGTGCATCAACATCCTTACTATCGCGAACGATTCAACGGGAAACTATGCTATCCGGTGGCCGAAGACGCTTATGAGCGACTGATCAGCCTGCCTATGTTTCACTCCATGAGGGCGCAGGACGTCGAAGACGTAATTCATGCGCTTGCTAAAGTGCTGACTTACTATTCCCGGGAAGATCGGCTGAAACTTGAACATGAAGCGGAACGCAAAGGCGAGCAGTCGTCTTTGCTGGGGATCAGGGGATCAGAATAAGTCATGTCGAGAATTTCCGATTGGGTGGAATATCGCATCCTGATCGTCGGTTGCGGCTCGATCGGTCGCCGTCACGCGAAAAATCTCAAGTCGCTGGGCGCGCGCCAGCTAGGTTTTTGCGACACCAACCCGGATGCCCTGAAGCAATGCGGTGAGGACCTGAATGCGGAAGTCTTCGCCGACTACGGCGAGGCGCTGCAGAAATTCAGGCCGGATATCGTGCTGATATGCACACCACCGGTCTACCACGTGGAGGAGGCGCTGGCCGCGCTCCAGGCTCGAGCCCACGTTTTTATCGAGAAACCGCTCTCGCATGAATCGAGTGGAATCCAGGCGCTAATTTCCGAAGCGCGCCGTCGCGACCGGGTGGTTCAGATCGGCTACAACATGCGTTTTCACCCAGGTTTGCAGATCTTGAAAGACCTGGTCGATTCGGGAAGGATCGGACGTGTGCTTTGGCTGCACGTGGAAGCGGGGCAATATCTCCCCGACTGGAGACCGTGGCAGCATTATCGCGAGAGCTACAGCGCGCGCCAGGAGCTGGGCGGCGGGATTATTCTCGATGGTTCCCACGAACTGGATTACATCTGCTGGTTGCTGGGACGTCCGACCGAAGTCACTTGCCGAGCGGAGCATCTCAGCAGCCTGGATGTGGATGTGGAAGATTCCGCCTGGATTTACCTTACATTTCCGGAACGACGACGTGCGGAACTGCACTTGGATTTTGTGCAGAGGGCCTATACGCGCACCTGCAAGGTCGTGGGGGAGACAGGGACTGTCCTGTGGGATTTTAATGTCCAGGAGGTGCGATGGTTTTCCTCCGAGCAGGGCTGGAACAGTATTCCCTATACATTTGAAGCCAACGATATGTATGTGGCGGAGATCGTTCACTTTCTGGATTCGCTGGGTAGCGGAACGGGACCGATGGTCGATCTGGAGCAGGGCCGCGATGTGATTCGAGTAGTGGAAGCGGCCAAGAGGTCGTCGGAATATGGGAGGCCGCAGGCACTGAATTGGAGGAGCGAGGCGACCGAAGGCCCGGTAGTGGCCATCATCCAGGCGCGAATGGGGTCGAGCCGGTTGCCGGGAAAGAGCCTGGCCGAGATTGAAAAACGGCCGATGTTGTGGCACGTGATTGAACGCGTGAAAAGGGCCCGCCTGGTGGATCGGGTGGTAGTGGCAACTTCGGTCGCTCCGGCCGATGACGCAATCGAGAACATGTGCCGGGAGAATGAGGTCCGCTGCTATCGCGGCAGCGAGAGCGATGTTCTTGATCGTTTCTACCACGCGGCGCTGGCGGAGAAACCGGCGAAGGTGGTGCGGATCACGGCCGATTGCCCGTTAATTGATCCGGAGGTGGTGGATCGAGTCGTGGCGCGTTTCGAACGCGGCGACCTCGATTATGCCTCGAACGTCATGGTGCGAAGTTATCCGGATGGGCTGGACACGGAGGTGTTTTCGTTTTCTGCTCTGGAAAGAGCGTGGCATGAGGCCACGAAAACTTCGGAGCGCGAGCACGTCACTCCCTACTTGCGTTCGGACAAATTTCGAACCGCCAATGTGGAGAATGATTCGACATTTCTGTACCAGCATTACCGCTGGACGGTGGATGAGGCGGCGGACCTGGAGTTCATTCGAGCGGTCTACAAGGCCTTTCGCGATCAGGAGACCTTCGGCATGAAGGATGTGCTGGAGTTGATCCAGAAGACTCCTGGATTGGAAAAAATGAACTCGGAGATCGTTTCCAATCGCGGGTACTACAAAAGTTTGTTTGATGAGGCGCGTGCGGCGGCAGCCCCTCGGCGTCCGATTGAAAAGTCGAAAGCCTGGTTGGAGCGGGCGCAGAAAGTGATCCCGGGCTGTTCGCAGACTTTCAGCAAGGGTGCAGATCAGCATGTCCGGGGCGTGGCGCCGATGTTTCTGGCCAAGGGCAAAGGTTGCCGGGTCTGGGATGTGGATGGAAATGAATATATCGACTACATCCAGGGACTGCTGCCGAATATTCTGGGCTACGCCGACGAGGAGGTCAACGCCGCGGTGGCGGAGCAGTTAGCACAAGGACACAGCTTTTCATTGCCTCATCCATTGGAAGTGGAACTCGGCGAGCGATTGACCCGGCTTATCCCGTGCGCGCAGAAAGTGCGTTTTGCCAAGAATGGGTCGGACGCGACTTCCGGAGCGGTTCGCGGCGCGCGCGCTCTCACCGGACGCGACCGCATTGCCTGTTGCGGCTACCACGGATGGCAGGATTGGTACATCGGCAGCACCACGCGGAATGCGGGAGTGCCGGAAGTGGTGCGGGCTTTGACGCATCCGTTCGTGTACAACAATCTGGGATCGCTGCAGACGCTGTTGGAGGAACACAGAGGCGAGTTTGCCGCGGTGATTATGGAGCCGGTCAATTTCTGGCCTCCGGCAGCAGGCTTTCTGGAAGGCGCGAAAAAGCTGGCCCATGAACACGGAGCCCTGCTCATCTTTGACGAGATATGCAGTGGATTTCATTTCGGTCTAGGTGGCGCGCAGAAGAGGTTTGGTGTTACTCCCGACTTAGCCTGTTTCGGCAAGGCAATGGGAAACGGATTTCCGATTGCCTGCGTGGTGGGAAACGCGGATGTCATGAGAGTATTTGAAGAAATTTTCTTCAGCTTTACTTTTGGGGGAGAAGTGGCGTCGATGGCGGCGGCCATGAAGGTGCTCGATGTGCTTGAGACGACCGATGCGCTGGGCCGCATGGATGCGAACGGACGCCTGCTGCAGGAAGGGCTCAACGCGCTGGCGAGAGAAGCCGGGTTACAGGATCGTATCCAGTGCATCGGTTATCCGTTCTGGTCGTTGATCAAGTTTCTCGATGCCGACGGGAAGGACAGCTTTCTGGTGCGAAGCCTCTTCACGCAAGAGTGCGTCAAGCGAGGAGTGCTCCTGCTGGCGACGCACAATATGACCGCGGCGCACGATCCGCTGGCCATCGAACAGACCTTGCGGGTGTATGCGGAAGTCTGCAAGACGATGTCGCAATGGCTGGGGGAAGCGCATCCGGAAGAGCATCTTGAAGGCGAGATGATTCAGCCGGTATTCCGGGTTCGCGCCTAGGGATGGCACTTCGGGCAAACACTCGCAGATCATAACGGTGGAGAATCCAGCTTGCGCAAACCGGAACGGCTGATGATCTGCGCCGAATGCGGCATCCAGGTGGGAACGGGTCACGTTATGCGATGCCTGGCGCTGGCACAGGCGTGGAAGCGGGCAGGTGGCGACGTGACTTTCCTGGTGCGGGAAGGCCTGGCAGGAATTGAAGATCGGATTCGCGGGGAAGGAATCGCGCTGGAGACGCTGGCGGGCGAAAGCGGCGAATCTGCACAGGTATCGGCGGAGGTATTTGTACACGCCCTTCTGGACAAGCAACGTGCCACCGGCAATCGTTCGGCTGCCAATCCTTCGCTCGCAGTACTGGATGGTTACAACTTCGGGGCGCGGGAGCAGGGGATGCTGAGCGCAGCCGGCATTCGGGTTCTTACAATTGATGACTTCGGGCACGCCAGCGATTATCCGGTTCGGTGGGTATTGAATCAAAACGCGTATGCGACGCCTGAGATGTACACGCGATCGGATAGCGATCCCCGGCTGCTTCTGGGAGCGGAATACGCACTGCTGCGCGAAGAGTTTCTGCCCTGGATCGGCTGGAAGCGTTCGATTCCGGATCGAGCCGGCAAGATTCTGATCACCATCGGCGGAAGCGATCCGGACAACGCGAGCGAACAAATTCTTCAGAGTCTGGCGTTGCTGGGCGATTCCAGCCGAGATCTGGAAGTAATTCTGGTGGCGGGAGGCGGCAACCCGCATGTGGAATCTCTACAAGCAGCGGTAAGTCGCTGCCAAGTTCGGGTGCGTCTTGCCCGAAGCGTGCGAGACATGCCGGCCTTGATGGCTTGGGCGGACATGGCGATTGCGGGAGCAGGCGTGACTTCGTATGAACTTTGCTATATGGGGCTGCCGTCGATGCTGCTTGTGATAGCGGAGAACCAACGGCGGATTGCGGAGCGCTTATACGAGTTGGGAATGGCGGTGAATGCGGGTACGTCGCGAGAATTTCGCGGTGACAGGTTTGCTGCTGAACTGTACGCCTTCATCGACTCCTTCGAACGGCGCCAAGCGATGTCGGGCAGGGCGCGAGGTTTGGTCGATGGTTTGGGCAGCGAGCGAGTGCGGGCCGCTCTTCTGGATAGGGAACTGAATCTTCGACTGGTGCGAGAGATGGACTGTGGATTGCTGTTTGAGTGGGCGCAGGATCCGGTGGCGCGCGCGGCATCGTTCCACTCGGCAGCTATTTCATGGGAAGAACATAGCAGGTGGTTTGCAGAACGTCTTCAGGACCCGCAATCGAGAATCTACATAGGTGAGAATGCAGGGAGTGATGCAGTGGGCCTGGTGCGATTTCAAATCGAAGATGACAGTGCGCTGCTCTCCGTGAATGTAGCGTCGCGTTTTCGCGGTGAAGGTTGGGGCAGAGAACTGATTTTGTTTTCGACACGTGATTTAGTCCGCACCCGTGGGGTGCGGCGGGTTCAAGCATTCGTTAAGCCGGAGAATCACGCTTCGGTGCGACTGTTTGAAGCGAGCGGGTTCCGGAGTGCGGGGAAAGAACGAATCGCTGACCAGGACGCGTTGCTATTTACCTGGGAGTGCGGGGTTGAAACTTATGCCGGCTGATTCGGCATTGACGATTGCGGGCAGGCGCGTGGGTCCGGGGTCGCCGGTATACGTGATCGCCGAGCTTTCCGCCAATCACAATCAGGATTTCGACCAGGCAGTGCGGATTCTTCGCGCGGCAAAAGATGCGGGCGCGGATGCGGTCAAGTTGCAGACTTATACGGCTGACACGATCACGCTGCGCTCCGATAAAGAATGTTTTCGGATTGCGGGCGGCACACTGTGGGATGGCCGTACTCTTTATGATCTCTACCAGGAAGCATTTACTCCATGGGAGTGGCAGCCGAAGCTTAAAGAAGTTGCGAACGACCTTGGAATGCAATTGTTTTCTAGCGCCTTCGACGATACGGCCGTCGATTTTCTTGAGCAGATGAAAGTTCCGGCGCACAAGGTGGCGTCGTTCGAACTGGTGGATATCGGATTGATCCAAAAGATGGCTCGTACCGGTAAGCCGCTGATCATGTCGACCGGCATGGCCAGCGAAGCCGAGATCGTGGAAGCGGTCGAGGCGGCGCGCGGGGCAGGTGCGGCGCAGCTTGCGCTGTTGAAGTGTACGAGCGCCTACCCGGCGCAACCTGAAGAGACGAATCTGCGTTCGATTCCTGAGTTGGCGCGCCGGTTCGGGTGTCCCGTGGGACTTTCGGATCACACCATGGGCATTGCGGTTCCGGCCGCTGCGGTTGCGTTGGGAGCGTGCATCGTTGAGAAGCATTTGTGTCTGCGACGGGCGGATGGCGGTCCGGACAGCGCGTTTTCGCTCGAGCCCTCGGAATTCAAGGCGATGGTGGAGGCGGTGCGAACGGCCGGGAGGGCTCTCGGGTCGGTGCAGTTTGGATCGGGACCGCACGAGGTTAACAGTCTCAGATTCCGGCGGTCGCTGTTTGTCGTGGAAGACATCAAGAAGGGTCAGATGTTCACGAAGCAGAATCTACGTTCGATTCGGCCAGGGAACGGATTGCATCCGCGCCATTTCCAGGAAGTTCTGGGAAAGAGAGCAGCCTGCGACGTGGAGCGGGGAACTGCGCTGAATTGGGAGCTCGTCGAGAAATAAGGCGGCAGACTATTTACCAGCCAGGACCGAGTCCAATCGTTCAGGGGTGATTGGGGTCAGAAGGCCCCGACGTGTGGATTCGGTGATGTGAAATTCCCCGAGCAACCGCGGAATGTCTCGAATCCGCTGCGGAGAATCGAGCGGATAACCAGCAGAGTACTTCGCAAACTGCTTGCCATAGTCGTACCACGATGCATCAAACCAACTGCACAGAAAGCAGGGCACTCGGTGGAGGGTGCTTTCGACGGCGACGCTGGATTCCAGCGTAAGACTGCACCAGGCTCGAGTCAAAAGGTCTGGGGTCATCGCTCCTTCGCGGATTTCAACCAAACTGCGTTGCTCGGGAGTGAGTACGTCGTCGATGACTGCCTTCCGCATGCGCAAACTCTCGAAGGGATGGAGTTTTACGACGACTTTGCGATTCGTACAGGCGGCAAGTTGGCACAACTCGGGTAAGAGTTCGGCATACAACGTTCGAGTGCGGCCGGCCGACAGTTCATACGCCTCAGAGTAGTAGACAATCCAATCTCTTGCGGCGCCATTCCTTGGGCTTGAAGAGGGTGAAGGCTGGTCTGGCGAGGGAGCGCCGACCACGACTTTTTCGGCGGGAAGGCCGCACCAATTCACGCTGTAATCTCGCGCCATGTTGCCCTTCACGAGATAAGTGTCGGAAGCCGGGCGGCGAATTCCGAAACTCATGTTCAGTGCGCCATGATCGCAAAATACGGTGCGCACGTTTCTAGAATTGGCGAGCAAGATGGGCAGCCGGGTATAGGGGTTATATTCGTCCGCTGAAAGCAAACTGGAAATGGGATTCCGGGCAAGAACCTCGCGCCACGCATCGCGGACGCGCAAGCCGCTCTTGAGGAGATCAGCGAAGGCTCCGAACGCGCCCATTTTTGTTGCCAGCGCGAGAACCGGGTTGCTCTCGAACGAAATATTTTGCAAACCTTGCCACGCGGCCAGTAACCGAGCGCGTTCTTTTCCGGTTGCGGGTGAGGAGCGCACGGCGTACGAGGCCAGCGAGCGCACTTCCACGTTTTCAGGAAGGTTGGGAATCTGGCCGTTTCGGCGCGTTAGAACCAGCAAGAAACGGCGGTGTGGAAGCATTCTGGCATAGGCAACTTGTGCCCGAGTAACGTTGGCATACGCGGACGGAAGCAAGATCAGGGGTGAGGACGATCCGCGGGGACGACGGGAAAAGTGTCTTCGAAGACGGTAGCCGGTATCCCACTTGTCGAAAGCGATTTCCGCGAGTTGAGATGGAAGGAGTGTACGTACTGCTCTCCAGTAACGACTAGATCGCGTTCGCAAACCCCTCGGGTTGGCGTCGGAGAGAATTGCGATCCGCGAGTTCTTACCGTCCCGGCTCAACAAACTTGACAGCGCATCCAGGGAGACGTGAGTTCGAGTTGCGAAAATCTCGGCATTTTCAGGAATCTGCCCCGCCAGCACCGACAGCAGGAAAAGCTGTTCGAGTTGCTGGTAGGGATAGACAGAAAAAACCTCCCACCAGTCAACGGAGTCCGAATCGAGCAGGTGATCCAAGCCGACGGCGAGGAGGTCGCGCATGCGGCGACGGTGCTGCTCATGGTCGAGCAGGTCGTAAATGCTGAGGATGCGAACATCCAGCTGCTCGGAGTAACGGGAGTAGGCGGCACGCCCTGACCAGCCGAGATCGACGATCCAATCCCATGGAGCGGATTCGCTGGTTTGAATCACGCAAGGTTCGCCCTCCATGGAATCGTCGGGATGAACGAGCAAAATTTTCATGAAGGGACAGGCGCGTGGGCTGGCATGACGAGCACGTTGGATTATGATAAATCGGGCGGATCATGAAATATGAAAAATCTACTGCGAAACCTGGACCCAGTTCATCGCGACTAGCGTGAGTTTACCAACCATCGCACCGTCGGCGGTTACGGATGCCCTGCGTTCGATCGGCATCAAGCCAGGGAGTATAGCTCTGGTGCATGCCGATGCGATTGTTGCGGCTCAGTTTCAGTCGCAGCATGCCGGGCCATCTCTGGGCAACGATATTGATAACGATAACGACCAGCAGCTGGATTTACTGATCGACGCCATCGAGTCAGCCATTGGCCGCGAGGGAACGCTGGTGATGCCGGCTTTCAGTTACAGTTTCACCAAAGGGGAACCGTTCGATGTTGTCGGCACTCCGAGCGCTGTGGGCATGGTGAGCGAGAGGTTCCGCACACGGAAGGGTGTTCTGCGAACGTTGGATCCGATTTTTAGTTTTGCCTGTAGCGGACCACTGGCGCCGCAATTGTGCGCACTGCCGGTCGAGGAATGTTTTGGTCCGGATTCGGTATTTGCCGCCGTGCATCGATTGAACGCCTATATTGTCGACCTGGGTTGTTCGCTGAGCCGGGGAGGAACGTTTGTGCATTATGTGGAGACGGCGTATGGAGTGAAGTATCGGTACAAGAAAATCTTCTCAGGTATCGTTCTTATGCCGGATGGACAGAGAGTTGAGGGTTCGGTGGCGTACAACGTGCGAGATCTGACGCGCAGGTCGGAGGCCGACCTCCGATCGCTGCAGAGCCGGCTGATTAAAGAGGGAAAGATGCGGGCGGCGGAGGTGGGCAGATCACGAATTCTGGCGGTGACGGCGAGCGATTTTTTCGATACGGCGTGGAAGATGCTGGATGAAGACCCTCTGTCACTGATCGAAGAAGGAGTTCAGGTCTGAGCGTCGAGTTGGGTGGTTCGAATGAAGACCGCCTGCAGGCTGCGGCGAGTCGCGTTGCCAGAGGAAACACGGGTGTGGAGATTCTTTCATGAGTGATGTCGCGGTCGGAGAGCAGATGTATGGATGGGCTCGCGACCTGTTTCCGATTTGCCGGAGCCTTACGGGGGACGGTGTCCGGCAGACGCTGCGTTATTTGCAAAAACTGCTTCCCGCCATGGAAATCCGCGAGGTGCCGTCTGGCACAAAAGCATTTGATTGGGTGATTCCGGAAGAGTGGAACATTCGCGATGCTTTCATCGCTGACGTTTCCGGCCGTCGCGTCGTCGATTTTCGCGAGAATAATCTTCATGTGGTTGGGTACTCGGAGCCGGTCTCACTGGAAATGACTCTGGAAGAAATGCAACCGCATCTGCATTCGCTGCCGGCGATGCCGGATGCGATCCCTTATGTGACCTCCTACTATGAAAGGCGGTGGGGATTCTGCCTGAGCCAGCGCGTGCGCGACACGCTCGGTCCAGGGAGGTACCGCGTGGTGATCGATAGCACGCTGGCTCCCGGCACGCTCAGTTATGGCGAAATCAATTTGCCGGGCAGGGAAGAACGCGAGATTTTCCTGTCAACCTATGTCTGCCACCCTTCGATGGCCAACAATGAACTGTCGGGGCCAGTAGTGACGGCTGCGCTGGTTCAGTGGTTGCAGTCGGTGCCGAACCGGCGGTATGGCTTCAGGGTTATCTTTATACCGGAGACGCTGGGGTCCATCGTTTACCTGAGCAAGCACGTCGAGGAGATGAGACGGAAGATCATCGCCGGCTACGTGGTTACGTGTGTGGGCGACGATCGAGCATATTCGTTCCTCGCGTCCCGCACCGGCAACACTCTGGCGGATTCAGTTACGAAGCATGTCATCCGGCATCATTATCCAGACTGTGCGACTTATAGTTTTCTGGAGCGCGGAAGCGATGAACGCCAGTATTGCAGTCCGGGCGTGGACCTGCCGGTGGTATCGCTGATGCGCTCCAAGTATGGAACCTACCCGGAGTACCATACCTCACTGGACGATCTGAGTTTGATTTCGCCGTCGGGACTAGCGGGCGCGTACGGCGCGTTGCGGCGTTGCATCAGCCTGCTCGAGGCAAACGATATCTATCAGACAACTTGTCGGGGTGAACCGCAACTGGGCAGACGGGGTTTGTATCCTACACTCAGCCAGACTGGCAGCGCCCTGCAGGGGCAAACCATTCATGTGCCAACCATGATGAACATTCTGACCTATGCCGACGGGCGGCTCGACCTGGTTTCGATTGCTGATCGCATTGGAGTATCGGTGGAAACCTGCATACCGATTGTTGCGCGGTTATTGCAAGAGGGTTTACTGAAACGCGTTGACTAAGGGCGGATTCAGATCGAAGGAACTCGTGAATGGCTAGAAAAAAGCAGCACGGACTTAATCAATCAAGAGCTCGCCAACCGCAGCAACCGCGCAGTACGACCCGATCGGAGAAAGAGCAAAGCTACGCGGAGCGGATGGAGCAGTGCATCGCCGAGAGTCCATTTTCAAGTCTGGAGCGACTCCAGAATTTCAGTTTGTACACGCCGCGGCAGGATCTTACAAACTTCCTGGTTCGTTACGAGATCTTCAAGCGTGTACTGACGATTCAGGGTTCGATCGCGGAGTGCGGCGTGTTGCGGGGTGGCGGATTGATGGCTTGGGCGCAGTTGAGTGCCATTTTCGAACCGGCGAATCATCAACGGCGGGTGGTAGGCTTTGACACTTTCAGTGGCTTCCCAAAGTTGTCGGAAAAGGATGCAAAGAGCGAGTCAGAGGAGGCGCATTCCGGGGGGTTGGCTGCGGATTCTTATGATCATCTCCGGGAGTGTGTCGAGCTTTTCGACTCGAACCGTTTCATCGGGCACGTCCCAAAGGTTGAACTGGTGCGTGGAGATGCGAAGGAAACGATTCCGCAATACGTGAAAGACAATCCGCAGTTAGTAGTAAGCCTGTTGTACCTGGATTTCGACATCTATGAACCGACCCTTGCGGCGCTGAAGCATTTTGTTCCGCGAATGCCGAAGGGCGCTGTGATTGCGTTCGACGAGCTCAACTTAAAGGATTGGCGGGGAGAATCGATCGCGGTTCTGGAATCGCTGAAGCTGCGCGAATATCGTATAGAGCGCTGTTCGTTTGGATCGGTCATTTCGTTCGCACAAATCGAATAGGCGGCCGGGAAGCGCCGATCCCTTTGCCGAGACGCGCTGGCAGTGATCCTCGACCAAGCGATCGCCAGCGGTTTGAGATAACGTTTTGAGATAATCTGGGCATCATTCGAACCACGGTCGTCAATAACCGCAACAGGCACATTTTGGACACCCCGGAAACAGCCATCGAGGCCTCGCCACTTCCGCACGCTCCCAGTCCGGCAGCGCAATTTCGCAGCGAGATGGGGCACATCTCCCGGCATTCGGCGGTTTTTTTTGCCGGAACTCTGTTCACCGCGGCGGCGGGATATCTATTCAAAATCTACCTGGCTCGGGTGTTAGGAGCGGAGGCGCTAGGAATTTATGCGCTCGGCATGACGGTGGGGGGAGTGCTGGGATTGGTTGCGGCCCTGGGCTTGCCGCAAGCGGCAGCCCGATATGTGGCGGTGTACGCGGGAACCGGGCGGTATGCCGAACTCAAAGGATTCATGCGGGACGGCCTCGCGGTTCTGGCGGTGGCGAACCTGGTGGTTGCCACGGTCATGCTTTCGATACGGGGATGGGTTGCGAATCGCTTCTACCACACGCCGGTGTTATCGAAATACATGGGGGCATTTGCGGTCCTGATGATTCTGGGCAGCTTCACTTCGTTTTTTGGACAGGCGCTAGCCGGCTTTAAGGACGTTGCTCGCAGAACTGTGATCACGAACTTCATCGGCAGCCCGCTGAATATGCTATTCGCCGTCGGGTTGCTGATGCTCGGCATGGGACTTTCCGGCTACTTGCTGGCGCAGGTTGCTTCCGCGTCGATCACGGTTGTGCTGTTGGCGCTGGCTACGTGGAAGCTCCTGCCGCGGGGGGTGCATTCCGTGGCAGGCAGGCTGCCTGGCTTCGAACGGGAGGCAATCCGGTTTTCAGCCAGCCTGTTTGCGGTGCAGGTGCTTGAATACACGTTTGGTTCTCTGGACAAAATTGTGCTGGGGTATTGGCTCGATGCCCGCCGGGTTGGCGTCTATGTGGTGGCGGCGTCGGTCACCGTGTTTCTGCCGATCCTGCTGCAATCGGTGAATCAGATTTTTTCGCCGACGATCGCCGACTTGCATGCGCGCGGCGAGATCGATCTGTTGCGGAGGCTGTATCAAACTCTCACCAAATGGATTTTTGGATTCACGCTTCCACTGGCGATGGTGGTTTGTGTTTTTGCCGCGCCACTGATGCAGATCTTTGGCAGCGAGTTTCGGGCGGGATGGCCGATCCTGATGATTGGGACCTTCGGACAATTGATCAACTGCGCGGTGGGGTCCGCGGGTGTTTTGCTGATTATGTCAGGCCACCAGGATCGGTTGGTTCGAGTGCAGGTGAAGGTGGTGATAGCAAATGTCGCCTTCAATCTTATTCTGATACCGATTTGGGGAATCGTCGGAGCGATTCTGGTATCGGCGGCAAGCAATGCTGCGATCAATCTTCTGTATTTGCGCGAAGTGAAGGCGATCCTGGGATTAACTCCGTATAATCGGAGCTATCTCCGGCTGGTTTTGCCGGTGCTGGGCAGCACGGCGGTGATTGCCGTCGTGAGGATGGAAGCAAGTTTGTTCCACAATGTAGTTTTAACTCTCGTGGCCGGCCTGCTATTGGGCTATGCGGTGTTTATCGCAGGAATGCTGCTTGGCGGTTTGGATGAGGACGACCGTCTGGTGGCTGGCGCCTTAGGGCCGAGAGTGCTGGGGGTGTTTCGAAGGATGAGGCCTGACGTCCGATGACCGCGTCGCTGCGACAACTAAATTTGCGAGAGGAACTTTGCTCGTCGGCCGAAGCGCTTTTTTGCAAGGGACCTCGACCGCAGTTTCCAAGTCTGGAAAAATTGATCGAGTTTCTTCTGGGGGAAGTCACGCGTGAAGATGCGGCGGGTCTCGATCAGAAGGAACAGCGAATCATCGAAGAGAGATTGAAGGCCCTTGGCTACATGTAGCGCGCCTAGGGTCGTAAGTGATTGCTGGAGTGCGCAGCGCGTCTGTCCCGCCGATGCATTTTGAATTCCTCAAAAGAGAAGAACTGGCGCCGACGGTGAACCGGGAGATCGAGGCTTTCCTGGACAGCCAGGGAAATAGCCATCCTTTCCAATTCCCGCAGTGGATAGGAAACGGCGATCAGGGTGAAGAGGCGTATTGTGCCATCGCGCGAGAACGAGGCGAGATACGATGGTTCGCTTTGTGTGGTGTGGTTCTGCCCGTGGGCAAACGCTTGCGCCGGATCCGCAGCCTGATGATCTACCGAGGCCCCGTCTGCGATGATGCCAAGGTCACGCTGGGCGGTCTTGATGAGCTTCTCAAAAAGAGCAAGGAGAGCGGATTCGCCTATGTCGAGATCGCTCCTGATTGGGTCGAGGGTTCAGAGGGGGAAGGGAGCGTCGCAAGCAGGCTGGCCAGCAATGGATGGCAAGAGCTTCCGGATCGAAGAAGTTCCTTGCGGCTGGATTTGATGGTTGGTCCTGACGAACTCTTGAGTAGCTTTCGGAAGACAACGCGGTACGAGATTCGGCGTTCTGAGCAACAGAGTGTTGTGATCAGGCGCGCGGAGGACGAGGGCGACCTGGCGGAGTTCCATCGTATTTATTTTGAGATGGCCAGGAAAAAAAACTTCGTTGGCGGCGAACCGAGCCATTTGTTGCATGTATTGCGGTGGATTGCCGCGGAGAAGGACCGGGGAGCGCTTTTACTTGCTTTCAAGAACGCGGCTTTGCTCGGCGGCACACTCGTGGTCCGTGCGGCGAAGCGGTCCTGGTACGTTTTTGGCGCTACCACGAAAGATGATCGTTTGAGCGCCGGCCACTTGTTGCAATGGCACGCGATTCGATGGGCCAAAGACTCGGGCTGCGCCGATTATGACTTTGGCGGATATCGAGAAGAGATCAATACGGGTCCAGCGATGTTCAAGCGGGGATTCTGCCAGAGAGTCGTCCAGTTTTCGCCAGCGTGGCGGTATCCTTTGAACCGGCGACTCTGTTCGCTGGTGGAATTCGCAACGGGGGCGAGATCGAAATGGCGGAACCCTTGATCTGTCCGAGATGCACAGGTCGATGCCATGTCCTGTTGCGCCCGGTTGGCAGGATATGATCACGCGACTGCGCAACGCACTGGGGATGGCTAAGGCGGAGGCTCCGCTAGCGCTCAGCTTCGATCGGCCGCTGGTTCTGATACAAAGCGACGATTGGGGACGCGCCGGGGTTCGCGACCGCGAGGGATGGGATGAACTTTGTGGAGCTGGATTGAATCTGGGCGAGAAGCCGTACGACTACTACAGCCTGGAAACTGCCGAGGACGTGCACGCGCTCGCGGCAGTTTTGAGGAAACATCAGGACTCGACCGGGCGTAGGCCTTCGCTCGTTATGAACTTCATCATGGCGAACGTAGATTTTGAGCGCACATTCGAGCCCGGGCGAGAGCAGATTCCGCTTCGACCGCTGGGCGACGGATGGCCGGGCGCGTGGAACCGTCCTCAGCTCTTGGAAGCCTACCGGGCGGGCATTCGCGAAGGATTGTTCTATCCCGCTTTGCACGGGTTAACTCACTTTTGTGAGTGCGCGGTGGCGCGGGAATTGAATACGGGCGGAGAACGCGGGCATTTGCTGAAGCTGCTATGGCAAGCACAGACTCCGTACATTCACTGGCGGATGCCGTGGGTCGGATACGAGTATTGGGACCCGGAGATGCAGCCCGCGCGAAGATTTCTGGCACTGGATACGCAGAGGGATAGAATCAGGCGCGCGTCGGAAATTTTCCACCGGTTGTTTGAGACGACACCTTTCAGCGCGTGTGCGCCAGGGTATCGTGCCAACGAGGATTCGAGAACGGCGTGGTTCGAGGCTGGGGTGCGCGTCGCGCAGAACGGGCCCGGGCGGCGCAAAGCTCCCGGCCTTGATGAACGAGGGATGCTCTCCACTTTTCGCACTGTGGAAATAGAGCCTGCCGTTGGTTCGTGCCGCTTGGAGGAGTTGATAAAGCAGGTTGGGGAATGTTTCGCGGTGGGGTGTCCTGCGGTGATTTCGATTCATTCCATCAATTTCCACTCCACGATTCGCGACTTCTGCACGCCGACCCTGGAACTTCTTGATGAATTTCTGACAACGATTGAAACGAAATGGCCGCGCTTGCTGTATCTCCATGACGCCGATCTGTTTGCCATCGCAACCGAAGGCAGTTATGCGGGCGAGAACGGCAGAATGCGAGTGCGGGCGACAGCGGCGAGACCATAGCGGGCCTGGGAGATGGATTTGTCGCAGCCTGTTCCGACGAGCGAGCCAGTCAAGTGAGTCATGAGAAGCGATCGCTGGTGTTGATCACGGTGGACTGCCTTCGAGCAGACCACTGCGGATTTTACGGATACGCTCGTCCCACGACCCCGTTCCTGGATGCGCTGGCGGCAGAATCCTACGTGGTGCCGACGGCCATTGTTGGCGGGGCTCCCACGTATTATTCGTTTCCAACAATTCTTGCCTCTCGTATGCCTCTGGCATTGGGACGCGATGTGATCGGGCTGGCTCCGGGAGAAACGACGCTGGCGACGGTCTTACGTGAGACTGGATACGCAACGGGAGCGTTTTCGGCGGCCAATCCGTATATTTCTCCGCGCTTCGGATACGACCAGGGATTTGATACCTTTAGTGATTTTCTTGAGTTCGAAGCTCAGGTCGCGCCAAACAACGAGAACTCCGACGGCGTGAATTCCTCGGCAGGGGCAAAGAGCGCATTTCGGGGAAGGCTGAATAGGACGGCGAGAAGCGTCGCGGGTGGGTTCGGATTGAGCCGACTCTACAACGAGCTCTACTTTCAGTACTGCATGAAGAAAGCACCGGTGGCCGGCAGTATCGCGGCTCTGCAAAAGTTCCCGACCGCCGACGTTATGGTTGAGGAGGCACAGAACTGGCTGAGTTCGGTCGGGCAACGTCCTTTCTTTCTCTGGCTTCACCTTATGGATCCGCATTCGCCCTACTATCCGCCGGACGAGGCGTTTGATGAATTTACTGGAAGAAAGATCGATGTCGCCCGCGCCCGCTATGTGAACGAATTCTGGAATCGCCGGGATCCTACAGCTGCGGGTCTGCGTGGGAAACGGGATGAAGTGGTGCAACTTTATGACGCGGGCATTCGCTGGGTGGACCATCAGATTGCCCGACTGGTCGAGGGTCTCAAGCAGACACAGCGGTGGGGTCAAGCTGTGCTGGTTCTGACCGGGGATCACGGGGAGGAGTTTCTTGAGCATGGCGGACGGTATCATGCGCCGTTCCGTTTGAGTGAAGAAATAATTCGCGTCCCGCTGTTGATCCGTATTCCAAGCGAGCGAGCGGGGAAAGTTCCGACGTCTCCGATGAGTCATTTGCATCTGGCGCCGACTCTGCTGGAGATACTCGAGGTGCAGCAACCGACTGCTTTTCAGGGGCGGAGCTTATGGGAACATCTGCGGCGAGGGAGGGCCTGGGATGATCCGGCCATCGTCGAGTGCGCGTTTGGATGTACGAATCCTTTCAGCACCGAAAGCCGGAGCGCAGCAAGGCTGTTAGCGGTTCGCGAGGAACGCTACAAGCTGATCATGCGGATGGAACCGGGCGTCGTCGAGGAGATTTACGATCTGGAAACAAACCGCGCGGAGATCGCCGACGGCAGCAACGGAGTTCCTCCCGATATTCGAAAACGGCTGTTGCTCACGGCAAGTGAACACATGAAGAAAGCGGTTGCAGCCCGAGATAACAAGATGCGCATGACGGCTCGGTTGCGCGAACTTCGGTGGGAGATCCTGAAGTCGGATGTTCCGGCTAGAATGAAAGCTGAAGGTTAAGAGCGACGCGATAGTCCGTCGAATTTGTGCTGCCTGCATGGTCACAGTGTTTACTCCCTCTTTCGCCGATGAAGATAATACCAACGCCCAGAATCTGACGGTGAAAGAGGTCGTGGCGCGCATGGATCCAGATCGCTTTCGGGTTGTGATGTTGGGTGGAGGCGCACCGGACCCCAGAATTGCGGCGCGGGCGAACACGAAGATTCTCCGGTGGGGCAAGCATGCGAACACAACGCGTGTGTTGTGGCATTTGGCCACCCAGATTCCGGACGTGTATTTCTTTCCGAGAGAAGGCCCTTTGGACGCCGCTTTTCTAGCCCTCCGCCACACCATGCGATGGAAGTCGGCACTGGTCACTTATGTCATTTCCGGCGGGCTCGACGAAAATACGGACCGGCTGGTTCTGCGTCGCGCCATACGCGAATCGGACGTGACAGTCGGGAACAGCCTTAACATGTCCGCGACGGCCGAGAGATTGGGAGGACGGAATGTGCAAACGGTTTACGACGGCATCGACAGGCGTTACTACTATCCACCGAAGCGGAGGGAGGATGAGGGCGAACGGCCGCGAGTGTTATTCGCTGGTTCGTTCCGTCAGTACAAGCGGGCCGACCTGGTGATTCGGGAGGCGGCGAAGCATCCGGAGTGGGAATTCCGTCTAGCGGGAAAGGGAGAGGAGCAGGGGGCGTGCGAACGGCTGGCGCAAGATTTGAACTGCAGCAACGTTATCTTTCTCGGACACCTGAATGCTTCTCAATTAGGTGCTGAGATGCGCGGCGCGCAGATTTTTTTCTTTCCCAGTGAACTGGAAGGGCATCCTCAGGTGTTGGGACAGGCAGCGGCGTGCGGATTACCTTGCGTGGCGCGAAGTTCGTACCATCCTGACTACGTGGTCGATGGAGTTACCGGGCTGCTGGTGTCTTCTGAAGAAGAGATGAGCGCAGCTCTCGGCCGCCTGATGCGGCAACCGGAGCTCAGAGCTCAGATGTCGTTGGCAGCCGCCAAGCATGCCGAGAAATTTGACTGGGATCGGATTACTGTGCGATGGCAGGAGATTATGGAAAGCGCAATTCTGCATCGGAAAGATCGTTCGGGAGAGGGACGGTCTTGAGTTCAACGGGTAACAACTGCGGAGAGCTGTGCTGCCTTCGAGGCTAAGATTCGACGTATGACAGATGCAACGGAGCTCAAGTTGAATATTGGTTGTGGAACCGCGGGCCTCGAGGGGTGGGTCAACATTGACAATTCTCCGAGTATTCTTCTTTCGCGTTTGCCGCTCGGGAGGCGGATTTTTAAACTTCCCGACTGGCCAAGCGGCGTGCGCCGCGTCGATGTGCGCAAGCGAATTCCCTTTCCTGACTCGTCGGTCTCTTGCATCTATTCTTCGCACACCTTCGAACACTTTACGTACGAGGAGTCGCTTGCGGTGTCACGGGAGTGCTTTCGGGTACTGAAACCGGGGGGCATTCTTCGAATCGTTGTACCCGACCTGGAGATACTCGTGCGCGACTATCTGTCGGATACGGCCAATCCGATGGCGTCCCATCGCTTTATCTCACGGCTGCTTCTGACGGCAAACTTTCGCGACATCGTGCACGCCGGCGCTCATCACAGGCAAATGTTCGACTCGCGTTCGCTACTGCATATGTTGCGAGAAGCTGGTTTCGCAGCGCCTGAATTCAGTGCCTTCGGCAGCAGCCGCATTGCTGAAATCGACGAAATTGAGCTAGAATCCAGACGCTCCGAGAGCCTTTATGTTGAAGCCACAAGATAAATCCCCACTCCGCCGTTGGGTCAAACCTGGGTTCGCGCTCGTGTGCTTCGCCGGTTAGTGCAGCGCTGGAATCAAACTCCGACTGACCGGCGCGCATCTTTCCGGAAGCACATCTTTGCGGCTCGAGTGGCCAGTCACGCATCATGACGCGAAAGATTGTAATTCTGACGGAAATCATTGCTCCGTATCGCATTCCTGTGTTCAACGCCCTGGCCCGTCGGAGCGAAGTTGATTTGCACGTGATTTTTTTGGCGGACACGGACAAAGCATTGCGACAGTGGCGTGTTTATGCCGATGAGATCGGTTTTTCCCATGAGGTTCTGCCTTCATGGCGATGGCGAAGGGGAAAATACAGCCTGCTTATCAATCGCGGCTTGCGTGCGGCTCTGGAGGCAGCGTCGCCGCAAGCGGTTCTTTGTGGGGGTTACAACTATCCTGCGTCGTGGCAATCGCTTTGGTGGGCACGTCGACGCAGAGTGCGTTTTGTGCTGTGGACGGAAAGTAACGAGCAAGACAGCCGGTCGAACGGCGCCGGCGTGGAATGGTTGAAGAGATACTTTGTGCGTTCCTGCGATGGGTTTGTGGTACCTGGGAGATCCTCCTTTGACTACTTGCGGACTCTCGGGGCGAACGACCGTAGGATTTTCATCGCGGCGAACGCCGTCGATAATGGATTCTTTGCCGCCGCGGCGGAAGATGTCAGGAGGCGCGCAGCGCAATTTCGAGAGAAATTAAAGTTGCCGTCACGGTTCATTCTCTTCGTCGGGCGGTTCGTACCTGAAAAAGGCATCTTTGATCTACTCGAAGCCTATGCCAAACTGGAGAGCGAGGTTCGATCCAACGTGGGCCTGGTGTTTGCCGGAGATGGTGCATCGAAAGAAAGACTTGCGCAAGAAGCCAAGCGCATCAGTCCGGGGGTGGTTTGTTTGACGCAATTCGTTCAGCGCGAGGATCTGGCTGGTCTGTATGCACTGGCGGAAATGCTGGTTCTACCGACGCATAGCGATCCCTGGGGTTTGGTGGTGAATGAAGCGATGGCGTGCGGACTCCCGATCATTGTGAGCAGTGTCGCCGGATGTGCGGCCGATCTGGTGGAAGACGGCTGGAACGGTTCTGTGATTCCTCCCCGAAACCGGGAGAAACTGGCAGTGGCAATTGACGCTCTCGTGCGGCGATCCGATCTCAAGGAACAGATGAGTGCGCACAGTTTGGAACGAATTCGAAGCTACTCGCCTGAAGCATGCGCCGAAGGCCTGGCGACGGCCGCCCTAGCGGAGGATCGATGAACTCGTTGAAACCTCTGCACTGGGTTGGCATCATTTTAGGCTTCGCAGTGGCGCTGTTTTTCACTTATCGCCATTTGCACTACTTCGGCAACATTTCATTTCTTGGCGGAATATTGCTTCTGGAGGTGATCATCGCTTGCCTCTGGAAGTATGAACAGCGTTTTTTTGTTCTTCTGATCATCACTTTTTCCTGGGCGGGCATGAATCTGCCTCTGGCGAGCGCGTGGAACGGGGGACGCTGGGTGGTGCTGGCTGCCGGCGCAGTCGTCGGTTTCATCGTATGGACAAAGACTCCACGCACGAGTACAAGTTCGCTGGACCTGATCGCTTTTTTTTGCGTTTGCGCCGCGTTCGTCTCCGCCGGCGTTTCTGCGTTCGTATCCATGGCGTCGCTGAAGGCTTTGAGCCTGCTGCTTCTTTTTCTGTATTGCGTTTCGGGGGCACGTTTGGCCGCGCTGGGACGGGAGCAACGTTTTTTTCACGGGTTGGTCTGGGGAAGTGAGATCACGGTTTACATCTCGGCGATTTATTATTTCGGGTTGGGCAACAGTCTCTGGGGCAATCCCAACTCGTTGGGCGCGGTGATGAGCGTCGCGGTGTTCCCCATCTTATTGTGGGGATGGTTCACGAGCGATGGGCCCGTAGTCAAGCTCCGACGTTTTGCTGCTCTGCTGCTTTGTACTTATCTGGTTTTGTTCAGCATGGCTCGTGCCGGAATGATCGCCATGATGGTCGTGACGGTCGTCTTCTGCCTATGCCTGGAACAGTACAGACTTTTGCTGAAGGTGATGGCAGCGGTTCTGGTGCTGATTGCAACCACAGGAATGTTAGCTCCCGACACTTTAAACAAGTCGCTGGGGGATTTCAAAGACGCAATACTCTACAAGGGGCACAAGGAAAAAGGAGTGTTGGGTTCGAGGCGGACGCCCTGGGAACGATCCATCGCCACAATTAAAGAGCATCCCTTGTTTGGGACGGGATATGGCACGAGTCCGACCGGCGAGGATCCCGGATTGGGCTTTGGAAAGTTCAATTCGAGCGCCGAGACAGCTCGTGAAAACGGCAATAGTTACATCAATATTACAGAGTGGGTAGGTCTTTTGGGTGTTTTGCCTTTCGTTTTGCTGCTGTCGGTTACGGTGATGAAAGTGTGGAAGGTTTGCGCCTGGATGAAACGTACGACTGATGCGCGCCATTATTCCATTCCACTAGCGATGGTTGTGTTAGCGGGTCTTATTCACGCCAACTTCGAAGATTGGCTTTTTGCGGTGGGTTATTATCTCAGCGTGTACTTTTGGGTTTGTGCATTTCTGCTCGCTGATTTTGTTCCTGGAGCGTCGGTAGTCCAAGCGACAAGCTTGATCCCGCGACCAGCCCGTCGTGTGCCTACCCGGTTCCAGGCCGTCCTGCCTAATCGATGATCCGATTGTTTATCAATGGCCTTGCCGCGAGCGCGGGTGGAGGCCTCACTTATCTTCGCAACGTAATTCCCCATCTTGCTCTGAGGCGCGACGCGGAAACGACTGTACTGGTGAATCCAGCGCTCCGGGCGGAGTTCGCGCAACTGCAAAACATTTCGTTGATCGAGGTTATGGAGTCTCGCGGCGCGGCTGCGCGTTTCCTTCGCGAGCAGAAGACTCTTCCGGATCTGATCCGGCGTAGCGGCGCGCGTGTCTTGATTTCGGCGGGCAATTTTGCGCTTTGGAACTCTCCAATCCCGCAGATACTTCTGTCCCGTAACTCACTTTATACGTCGGCTGACTTCCGGCGCGACGTTCGCTCCCGCGGAGACTACGCGATCTGGATGGACACTTTGGTCAAGGGTTGGCTGGCGCGGCGATCCATACACCGCGCCGAGATTGCGGTTGCTCCGAGTGCCGCTTTTGCTCGCGAACTTAGCGACTGGAGCGGACGGAAAGTACTCTCGGTGCACCATGGGTTTGATGCGGATGTGTTTACGAAAGACGAGGCACCGTTGCCATTGGCGGTTCAAGCTGAGCTCGAGAAAGGCGCAGACGCTCTGCGCCTGCTTTTTGTGAGTCATTACAACTATTATCGGAATTTCGAAACCCTTTTTCGAGCCATGCCTATCTTGTGCGACCGTTTGAAGGGAACAAAAGCGAAGCTTTTTCTTACTTGCCGGCTCGACTCACGGGAGAATCCGGGAACTTACGTGGCGGATTCAGCAGCGGCGCTGGCAAAGAAGCTGCGGGAAAGCCATGATATCGTCGAACTCGGAACGATACCGTACGGCTCGCTGCATCACCTGTATCGCGCGTGCCACATTTATGTGACCCCGGCCTATGCCGAATCCTTTGCTCATCCGCTGATTGAGGCGATGTCGAGTGGCTTGCCCGTGGTGGCGTCGGATTTGCCGGTGCATCGCGAAATCTGTGAGGACGCAGGAATTTATTTTCCGCGCTTCTCGCCGGCAGCTTTGGCGGAGCGAGTATTGCAGATTCAGGAATCGCCGGAATTGGCAGCAACACTTTCGCGTAAAGGTGTGCGACGGGCGCAAGCGTTCAGTTGGAGTGATCATGTTGACCGCTTGCTGAGCCTGGCTCGGGAATGTCAGCGGCGGGCATCCTAGGGGAGAAGCGAGACCGCATGAGTTGGGAACCCGCCGGGTGAACGAGAAAGAAAATCTGTGAGACGCTTCCATTTTGTTGCGCTGGTCGTTGCGCTTATGGCGCTGGTGGCCGTTCTTCGCACTGTTCACAGTTACGGTTTTACTGCCCAGGGCTTCGATGAGCCCTGCCATATCGCGGCGGCGCTCGAATGGCTGGACCAACACACCTATAAAACAGACCCGGTGCATCCTCCCCTGGCGCGTGACGCGATTGGGTTGCCGCTGGCTCTCGCCGGCGAGCGTTATCCCAATTTGACTTCAGACGAACAAGGAAAGTTGGATTACAACGTTGTTGGCGACTGGATTATCTACGGTCGTGGACATTTCGCGCGCACTTTGGCGCTGGCTCGTTCGGGCATGCTGCCATTTCTTGTGCTCGAGATTGTTCTGGTCTTTCTCTGGACGCGGCGGGAGTTCGGAGATTTCGCGGGCGTACTTGCGGCTTTGCTGGTCAGTACGCTGCCAACTGTGCTGGCCTTTGCGAGTGTGGCATACACGGACTTGCCGGCTTCGTGCATGCAGTTCGCATTATTGTTTGCGTTCGCTCTTTGGCTCGACCAGCCTACTAGCGCATCCACCCTCCGGCTCGGAACTGCGGCAGGGCTCGCGCTGCTGACAAAGTTTACGATTCTGTTGTTTTTTCCAGTGGTCGCGGTGAGCCTGATATTTTGCAAGTGGCGGCGGGGAGGACAGAGCAAATCCGAAATCAAATTGACGACCCGTCAGTGGACAGGCCGTGCGGCGATGGCGGGAGTGATTGCAATTGTATTGCTGTGGGCGGGATACGATTTCTCGGTTGGTCATGTGCGTGAAAGCATGCAGCTCACTCCGGCAAACATGCCGTCCTTCCAGCACTTCCCAGGACCGCTGCGAAGCCTTGCCAGGGATATGGTGACGTCCGATTGGGCGCTGCCAGCCCCCGCGTTGCTGCAGGGTGTAGCTACGGCCTGGACCCTCAACAAAAGCAGGCCAGTCAGCTACATGTTGGGGAAGACCAAGGCGGGAGGGTGGTGGTATTTTTTTCTGGTTGCGATTGGCGTGAAGACGCCGTTGCCGTTCTTGATTTTATGCGCGATCGGCGCGGTCGCGTTGCTTGCCAAAAGGGGTGAGAGGCGCTGGCAGCCGCTGGCCCCAGCAGTGTCTGCGATTGCCATCCTGGTCGTAACCATGGGCGTCAGCTACGACGCGGGTCTTCGGCACGTTTTGATTGTGCTCCCTCTGCTGGCGGTGGTGGGCGGGTGTGGAGCCGCATATCTGTGGCGACTCCCGGGGGGTGCGCGCCTGGCCGGAAGGGTCTTCCTGTCAGTCTTGTTGTTGTGGCAGGTCATTGTGTCGTTCGGCGCGCAAAGCGATTTCATTGCATATTTCAATCCGCTGGCGGGAAAAGACCCGAGCAAGGTCCTTCTCACCGGCTGCGATTTGGATTGCGGCCAGGATTTGTACCGTCTTGCGGCCGCGCTTCGTGCCCAGCACGTTTCGCACGTGTACCTTGCCATGTGGAGCAGCGCCGACCTCTCTTACGTGGGCTTACCCGAGACTGAAATACTGCCGCCGTTTCAACCAGTCAAGGGATGGGTGGCGCTCAGCCAGCGGGCGCAACGCCTGGGCGATGTTTTTCACACGACCTATCCTCCCCATGCTTTCGATTGGCTTGATCAGTATGAGCCGAAGGAGTGGGTGGGCAAAACAATCCGCCTCTATTACATTCCACCCGATCCCACGCCGGCGGAGGTGGTCGAGCCGGGTACCCGCCGAGACTCACGTCCGGAGTAAATCAGTTTCGATTGTGTACGATGATGCGCCGCGAGCAGAACGAGACAGATCATGAGGATTAACCAGGACTGATGCGGAAGAATGAACCTATCCCACGATCGACTGCGACTGAGGTTGTGAACCAGGGCAGACCTTTCCGAGAATTCCTGAAGCATCGTAGCTCCGGGCACAAGGAACGGGCTTGCGAGCAATAGGCATGCCGCTGCGAAGCGCCTCAGATTTCCTTGTAGTTCACTTAGGGCCCAGGCCACTGGAACTAACAGTAAACCAGCGTCGGTGAAACGATGATAGACGGGAAGAAGTGCCACCGAGGCGAGGATAGCCAGATCCAGCAGGTCGAGTTGCCAATTGCGGCGCATCGCCCGGAACCAGAGAACCAAGAGGACGACGAACACGAGGATGGCCCCGAACTGAGTAAGGGTCCGGTTCTGCAGAAGGGGGAAGAGCGCAGTCTGCAAGTTGATCAGTTGAAAGTGAAGTGGATTGGCGGTACTGAAATCGTCAATCGCGCCCGCCGCGAACATGGTGTCGTCGTTGGCGACGAAACTCTTTAGCCAGAGTGTTGTTCCGTGCGAGGGAATCATGGCTATGGACAACAACAGGCCGCCCATAGCTACAGCCGGAAGTATCACTTTGGCGCGGTTCCGGCTGGCGAGCGCATAGATTACAAACGGCAGAGCAACCGTGGGTTTGAGGGCTACGGCGAAGGTTAATAAAATGCCGGCTAGTGTGGGATGGTTCCTTATAAGGCAGAACGTGGCCAGCATTCCCACGGCAAAAGAGATGGTAAAAATATTAGCGGCGGCGATTGCGGTATGCACCGGAGCAAACAGCAACGCTGAGAGGAAAATCAGTAACGCCGGTTGACTGTACCTCCGGAAGCCAGCCATGTACGACAGTATTGTGGCGACGACGAAGACGGCCAAGACACACAGGAAGACCCAAACCCAAATGGCGATTCCCCAGGGCAATTCCGCAACCGGCAGAAGCAGAGGGAAGGCTGTGGTGAGGTAAGGAGAAGGGATGCCGCGTTGGGCAGCCAGCGCGCCGTTGGCGCTTTCCTTGAGAACAAAGTCCGGCCTGGGGATATCGGGCCACAGGTCCCTTAGCGTTAAGGCAGCATAAGGATCACGGCCGGAAAACCAGGCGTGGGTTTGCACATAGGGTGAAAGAAAGTCATTAAAGTCGCGACCTGAACCCAAAGCGCGCATGGGACCTCGCGCCGCAAATTCCGCCACAGCAAGACAACCGAGTAGACAGAGAATCAACCAGCGCCAGCGCGGATAAGACAGTTCCATTCGGCATGATTGTATGTCATCAAACTTGCTTCTATGCCGGTTGGCTGTGCATAATCCGAACATCCTGCATCCCTACGACGATCAATTGGAAGTTCCGGTAGTGAGTTCAGCGTTGCACGTTTTGACGTTGACCCCATTTTTCCCTTCGGACCAAAACGAAGTTAGCGGCTGCTTCATTGCGGAGCCACTCGAACAACTCAGAGATTTTGGCGTCGCCTGCAGCGTGATTGCGGTATCGCCGATCCACCATCTTCGAAAGCATTCGACGTCTTCGGCTGCAGCTGGTTGGGTGCGTTACCCTCAGATTCCTGGAAATCTTGGGCTATCGAGCGCGGGGAAGTTGCTTTACGCGCGGGTGGCAAACCGAGTGCAGGAGTTGCAGGCGGCGAATCGAATCGATTTGATCCATGCCCACGCGGCACTACCCTGCGGACACGCGGCTGCATTGCTCGCACAGCGCTTCAAGATTCCGTTTGTGGTCACCGTCCACGGGCTCGACGTGTTGAATACGTGCTTCACGGGGGGAATGGCTGCGTCCTGGAGGCAAGCAGTTTCCGTGGATGTCTATCGCGCCGCGCGAACGGTTATCTGTGTCAGCGGAAAAGTGCAAGAGATCCTGAAGACGAATACACCGGCTGGAACCTGCAGCACGGTCGTATACAACGGAGTCGATCCGAGCGTGTTTTGCCCAAATCCCACCGAACTCGATACATGCGACTCAGAGATATTGATCGTGGGAAACCTGCTGCGCAGCAAAGGCCACGAACTTGTCTTGATGGCGATGGGGAAACTTCGATCGACGTTTCCGACGCTGAGGTGCCGCGTGATCGGAGAGGGGCCGGATCGTGCTTACCTTGAAGCTTTCGCGCTCAAACTCGGGATCGGGACGCAGGTCCAGTTCAGCGGCCGGCAGAGCCGGTCCGAAGTGGCCGAGGCCATGCAGCGCTGCTCGGTCTTCGCGCTGCCCAGCGCAAATGAAGGGTTGGGGTGCGTTTACCTGGAAGCGATGTGCTGCGGCAAGCCTGCAATCGGTTGCCGCGGTCAGGGAATTGATGAGGTGATCGAGCATGGGAAAAATGGCTGGCTCATTCCCGCGAATGGACTCGACGAACTTGTCGACGGGCTCTCCGCGTTGCTGGGTTCAATGCAACTTCGCGCGCGGATAGGAACAGAGGCGCGTCGGACCATCCTGGAAAAGTTCACGCTGTCGCATCAGGCGAAGAACCTGATGAAGATTTACCGCCAGGCGATCGCCGAGGGGCCCGCGGAGGCTGCTCTATAATGGCGATGACCGATTGGAGTTAGGGGAGGATGGGTGCTTCACCAGCGCTACAAAGACCTTGTGTTTTGGGGCATCGCCAAGGCCACGGTTCCAAATTACTTTCTGCGCCGGTATGTAATGGGCTGGGGCGGGACGAACGGCGCCCGTCATCTGCACCTGGGCTGTGGCACGAAATACCTGCCGGGATTCCTGAACGTCGACGGCAACCCTTTCAACAAGATCGACCTTTGGCTGGATGTTCGAAACGGACTTCCGTTTCGCGCAAACTCAGTTGACTCGATCTATTCGACCCACATGTTCGAGCACTTCTATCCGGATGAATTAAGACGGCTGCTTGGGGAATGCCTGAGGGTCTTGAAGAAGGATGGCGGCATACGGCTGATTGTTCCGAGCCTGGAGAGCGCGATTGCAGCCTACACTCAAGGGCGCCACGACTGGTTTTACGATGCCTTCCCCCGTCACTTCGATTCGCTCGGCGGACGCTTTTCGAATTTCGTTTTCTGCGATGGGCAGCACAGAACTGCGTTCGATTTCAGCTATATCAGCGAAGAATTATGCACGGCAGGATTTCGCAAGGTGGAGCAATCGGGGGAGGGGAAGAGCGGTTTGTACGGAAGCGGCGTGCCCGCGTTTGAGCCGGGAGATTCAGTGGAATTGCCGCATTCCCTGTATGTGGAGGCGTGGAAGACAACTCAGTGAAAACGGCGAAGGAGAATAGCCGCAGTTTGCCTGATTCCAAGGGCGGAGGCGGCGGCGACGGCCGGCGTGATCAAAGCGAGGGTCCACACGACGCTGCGTTTTTTGGGAAGATACTTCCTGAGAAAAAATAAGGTGAAGGGCAACAAGGGGAGCGCAAATCGGGGAAACTCGGCCCGCGACCAGCCGGGTGCTTCGTAGGTGTAGATCGCGAGACAGTACAAGGTCACAAAAACCGCCTCGGCCGTATGTTTCCTGGCGTACTCCTGAAAGTCTCCAGAGCGTAGTGCGACCGCGACACCAATCAACACAAACAGAATCCAGCCGTAGGTCAACGCGAGGTTGGTTAAGGGTGATTCGATGGGAAACGTATCGCGAATAATGGCGACAAAAGGAAATTGGAATGGGAAGCCCGCGTGCCAGTCATTTCTTTGATACGTTGTGACGTTGGCAAATGCGTTTCCGAGGTAATGCTTGAGCGGCCAAGTGTAGAGTGCTCCAATCGCCAAGGCGATAGCCGTAGCAATTGCGCAATCGCGAAATCTTCGGCGATAGAGTAACTCAATTCCCAAGCCGACGAGGGCAAAAACTCCGAAGGGCCGAACCACGGTAGCAAGAGATCCGAGGACCGCGGCGGCTACCCAGCGGTCACGGCGCAACATGAGAAAAGCACCGAACAGCAATGCCATGAGAAGCGGTTCTGCTCCTCCCAGTAACGACCGCTGGAACCAGTCCAGGCTCAACAGTGCGACCAGCACGGCTATCCAACCGTCCCAAATCCGATAGAAGAGTGCGACGGCGGAGAGTGACGCGCCAACGCACACTAAGACCATGGAGGCGGGCAGGGACAATCCAGTGATGATGGATACGCAAGCCACCGCATAGGATAGGCCCCAAAACTGCTTTACTTCGACACCATTGAATTGCCAGTGCCGGATTGCGGATGCGGCTTCGAGATAGGCCGGGTTATCTCCGAAGCCACCGTTTACCAGGCTCCAGTAAGGGCCTCCCACATAAAGCAGAAAGGCGAGAAAGACGAGATAGGAAATCAGAATCACGGCCATCACCTCGGTCAGTGAAAGCGGCCGAGGGTCTTTGGGGAGGCGATGTTCAGGGTGTGCGGTTGGAGCAGGCATGCTGGGTTGGAATGCTGGATTGTAAATCAAATTCCATCCTGCCGCGCAGTCAAAAGCGCGCACGAGCGGTTTTGTAATCGAGGAATCATGCTCGACATGCCGGCACCTGAGCGCGGCCTAGGGAAGCGACAGGGAAGGTTCGCTATCTTTCGAAGATGGTGAAACGACGGGCTCCATGCCGGTAGAGAGCCGGTCCCGCAGGCGCAAGATCGGCTGCTCGATGAGGTAGTAAGAGAGCGTAGCAACCGCCAGGGCCGGCAGCACCAGAATATATCCGGAGTGGAGTGCGGGGTTCGCACAGAAGAGTTCTTGCCACAAATAGAGGCTGTAGCTGACCTTTCCGAGCCACGCGACGGGAGGCCAATTCAGAACCCGGTAAGGATTTTGAATCACATGCAGAACAATCCCGGCAATGGAAACATTGAGCAATGGCCGGAGTGCGAATAACATCACCAGCGTGCGCGAGGCACTGGTCGCGGGGAACCACGGTATAACAATCATGGCTGCCGCCATCGGAAGTGCGAGATGGCGGGAAATCCTCGGGAGGCGCGGCGCAAAGATCGCGAGCAGGCAGCCAATGGCGAGTTGGTCCGCGGATACCGGCAGGCTTCCCACCAGTCCATTGTGTACTTTGAACGCATACAGAGCTGCGATGAATACCGGCGTGAGGATCGAGACTCCCACCAAAATAGCGGTTCGCTGACGGTGCCATTTCTTGAGAGTCCATGGCCAAAGCAGATAAAACTGTTCCTCAATACTCAAGGACCAAAGATGGCCGAAAATCCAGGGCCGGGAGATGTCCATGTTCGCGACGTAGAGGAACGCGGCGGCAATGTGATACCAGCGCATTTCGCGCCAGTACAGTGCGGTGACGACGACCAGGAACACGAAAGCAGCAGGAAAGATGCGAAACCCGCGCCGAATGTAGAACTCACGTAAGCTGATCGTCGTGGTACGTTCGTATTCCCGCAGCAGCAGATTGGTAATCAGGTAGCCAGACAAAACGAAAAAGACATGAACGCCCAGGTCGCCATAGGTCTGAATCAGCCCGAGAGAAACGTGCTTCCACTTGATGAGGTGACTGAGCACGACGAGCGTGATGGAGATTGCCCTTAAACCGTCCAACGATGGTATGCGATGCGCGCTCACAGGAGGTTGAGACAACGTTCAGCCGAACATACCATAGACACTTGTTGAAGCGCACCGCTCTCTCCGAATGTTCACAAACTACCTGTGAAGGCGTTTGAGGACGCCGCCAAATCCGGAGCGCGTAGTATATAGATTCGTCGTCCGGCTCAAGATTGAATGTGCGGAATATTCGGAATCGTTTCTGAGGAAGCTGAAGTATCGCGAGAGGTTCTGACGCGCGCCTTGCACTGCCTGTCTCATCGTGGACCCGACGATTCGGGCACGATCACGCTGAATCTGACGTCGGGGCGCGGCCAGATTGGTCTGGCTCACACGCGTCTCGCCATTCTTGACCTATCGCCGCTTGGCCACCAACCGATGCAGGACCCCGCGACGGGGAACTGGATCGTCTTCAATGGCGAAATCTACAACTTCCGCGCGCTGCAAAAGGAACTCGAAGCTTGCGGCACCCAGTTTAAGAGTCGTTCCGACACCGAGGTGATCCTCGCCGCCTACGGCGCCTGGGGCGAGGGGTGCGCGACGCGACTGGAAGGGATGTTCGCGTTTGCGCTGTGGGACGCTCGGCGCCAGCGTTTGCTGTTGGCGCGCGATCCGATGGGGGTCAAGCCCCTGTACTATCACCAGTCGACGGACGCATTTGTTTTTGCTTCGGAGGTTCGGACGCTTCTAGGGTCAGGACTGGTGCCGCCAAAGGCGGATCCGACCGGGGTTATGAGTTACCTCGCCTTTGGTTCTGTGTATGAGCCCTGGACGATGGTGGAAGGAATCAAGGCGGTTCCTGCCGGACATGTGCTCGTGATAGAAGGTGGATCGGTCAGCAGTCGCGAATACTGGAATCCGCTACAGTCGGTCGCAGCGAACGAAGTAGAACGGCGGGCAAGTAGTGATGCGACGGTAGCGCAACTGCCTGCCATTCTCCGTGATGCGGTGATGGCTCACCTTGTCAGCGATGTGCCGGTGGGAGTATTTCTTTCCGGCGGAATCGACTCCAGCGCTCTGGTTGCCGTGATGAGTCATCACGGCGTGCGCGCGAACAGCTTCTCGCTGGTGTTCGAGGAAGAGGAGTTCAACGAAGGGCAATATTCGCGCCAGATTGCGCGACGATTCGGTACTGAGCATCAGGAGATCACAATCTCGCAGCACGACACGCTGGCTGCATTACCGCAAGCGCTTTGTGCGATGGATCAACCCACCATCGACGGCATCAACACTTATCTTATCTCCGCCAAGACTCGATCGTCGGGAGTGAAGGTTGCATTGACCGGTCTTGGCGCCGACGAGATGTTCGCCGGCTACTCGAATTTCCGCGACGTGCCGAAGTTGGAGGCGTTTTCGAAAGGCTTGCGACGATTGCCGAAGGCGGGGAAGCGCGCGATTTGCGCTGGCGTGGGAATGTTTGCCGGCAAGGGCGATCGCGCCCGTAAACTCGCCCAGTTGGGCGCGGCAGAGGATGCCGTTATTCATCCTTACTTTTTGGTGCGGACGCTGTTCGGAGTTGCGGAGCGGGAGGCGCTGGCGGGCGCGAGTTTAGAAAAGTCGAACCATGCGCTTGAAGATATTCTGCGCGAGTCTATTGCGCGCACTGCGAATCTCGATCCTGTCAATCGTGTGTCCTACCTCGAATCTCATTGGTACATGTGCAACACGCTGCTACGCGATTCTGATTTCATGAGCATGGCGCATGGTTTGGAGTTGCGCGTACCGTTTCTTGACCGCAAACTGGTCGAAGCCTGCTTTGGCATTGATGGGGAAATCAAGTTACAGGGGAAATCGCCAAAGAGCCTGCTGCTAGCGAGTCTGGGCGTAGAGTTGCCGAGGGAGATTGTGAATCGGCCGAAGCGGGGATTCACCCTGCCGTTTGAAAAGTGGCTGCGTGGCGAGATGAGGCCGGTAGTTGAAGATGCGTTGCTCAAGGGCGATTGGGATCAGACATCGATCAGCGCCGGTGCGGTGCGAGCAGTGTGGAACCGCTTCCTTGCGGGAGAAACCTCGTGGTCGCGGCCGTGGTCGCTGTTTGTATTGAAGCACTGGTGCGAGCAGAATTTGTAAGGAATCAGGACGCCGCTGGTTTTCGGGCCGAAATCAGGAGGAACAACCCTAACGGTTGCGCCGCTCCCCGGAACAGGAATCGCGGATAGAGGCGCCAAACCATGCGGTACCACAGGCCTCGAAAGCGTGCGGAAGGCTCGTTCAAAAGCAAATCTCCGGGGCTGAAGACGCGCCGAAGTTCCACTTGCTCGAATCCCTGCAAAAGATCGCGCGCTTCCTCTTGCGTGTAAGACTTGGTGCCCGGACTTTCAAGATGATCGTGAACGGACTGGCGCACTGACTTACCGCGGAGAAACCCGTGACGCAGCCATAGCATGAATCCAGTGAGCGAGGGGTGATGATAGATCATGATGCGAAGCGCTCCGCCCGGCTTCAGAACCCGCAAAGCCTCGCGGATACATTGCCGCGTATCGGGACTGTGGTGCATCACGCCGTACGAGTACACCACGTCGAATGTGTTGTCGGGAAACGGAAGATGCTCGGCATCGGATAGGCGCAGATCCGACGCGTAGCCGCACATCTCACAGCGGCGTCGCGCCCGCTCGAGCGACACGGAGGATAAATCAACCCCGGTAACCTGCGCTCCCGCTTTTAACCATTCGAGATAATCGGCGCCCATGCCGACGCCGACTTCCAGTACTCGCTGACCTGCCGAATGCGCAAAAGCAGCAAACTCGTGAATGTACGGTTCCAGTTGATAGCGTTTTCGGGCGTGAGTCTCGAAGTCATCCTCGCCGCCCAAATATCGCGAACCGCAGGGCTCACGGTTCCAGAATTCCCGGACGTCCTCTTTCAGACCGTCAACTGGGGAGGCTTCAGGCATGGTTTGGAAGCGATACTAGCACAGCGACCTTTGTGAAAACCGCTGCGGAAGCTAAGATAATAGAACCTTCTACCGGGACAGACGTGATCGAAACGAAATCAAGAACCGAGGTATCAAGTCCGGCGACAACCTCGGGGTTACTTCCGGTAAGCGTGATCATCCCCACGCGCAACGAAGCGCATAATCTTCCCCGTTGCCTGGAATCGCTAAAGTCAGTAGGGGAAGTCTTTGTAATCGATTCGCAGAGTAGCGACGAGACGGTTACCATAGCGCGGTCTTATGGCGCCAATGTGGTGCAATTTCACTATGCGGGAGGCTGGCCGAAGAAGCGACAGTGGGCGATGAACACGCTTGCGTTTGCGTATGACTGGATTCTGCTGCTGGATGCGGACGAGGTGCTGACTTCGGAACTGGCCGAGGAGATCCGAAGCGCAATTCGAGAACAGAGTGCGAATGGTTATTCCATCGCGCTGCAGATGCACTTTCTGGGGCGGCAACTGCGTCATAGCGGGGCGAGTTTCTGGAAGCTGTCGTTGTTTCGCAAAGGGCTAGGACGTTATGAGTGCCGCCTGCAGGATCAGGACGCCAGCATGGCCGACATGGAAGTGCATGAGCACGTCGTTGTCACTGGCGGGACGCGGAAATTAGCTCATCCGCTGGTTCATCACAACGTGGAGTCGTTGTCTCGCTATATCCAGAAGCACAACGAGTATTCGAATTGGGAGGCGCGCGTCTGGCTCAATAGCAAATGGGATCACGCCAAGAACGATGAGGAGATTCAGCCAGCTCTTTGGGGAACGCAAGCACAGCGCCGGCGATGGTTGCGGCGGCATTTTCTGGCGCTGCCGGGATCGCCGGTCATGTTTTTCCTCTATAAATACGTACTGAAGCTCGGCTTTCTCGACGGCGTCCCCGGCTTAATCTACTGTGCGATTCAAGGCATTCAGTTCTTTCACATCAAGGCGAAGATTTACGAGCTGCGACTGGGGAGGAGCTGAGGCATGTGTGGCATCAGCGGACTGGTGAACTGCGGCGACCGGGACACGCTCGTCCGAATGACGAACGTGCAGACTCACCGCGGTCCGGACGACTGTGGATTGTGGCAGCGGCAGTTTCCCGATGGCGGAACCCTTGGACTCGGAAGCCGCCGTCTAGCCATTCTCGACCTTTCCACCGATGGCCATATGCCCATGAGCAATGAAGATGGAACAGTGTGGATCACTTACAACGGAGAGATCTACAACTTCACCGGTCTGCGCCGCGAGCTCGAAGGCAAGGGACATCGTTTTCGCTCGCACACCGACTCGGAAGTTGTGCTTCATTTATACGAAGAGTATGGTCCAGACCGGCTCCAAGAATGCCTAAACCGGCTGAATGGCATGTTTGCGCTCGCCATCTGCGACTTGCGCGGCGCTTCGCCGAAGCTGTTTCTGGCTCGCGATCATTTTGGAATCAAACCGCTCTATTACTGGGAGCGTGGGGGGAAACTGGCCTTCGCTTCCGAGATCAAAGCGCTGCTCGAAGTTCCGGGAATTGAAGCCAGGATGAGCATGGCGGCGCTCGACCAATATCTAAGTTTTCTCTGGGTGCCCGATCCGTTGACGATGTTTGATGGGATTTACAAGCTTCCGGCCGGACACTATGCGGTTTGGCAAGGCGGCGAATTCGTGATCCAGCAGTATTGGGATTTAACCTTTCCTTCCGAAGGGCATTGTTTCGAGCGAACCGAAGCAGATCTTGCGGATGAGATTCGCGAGCGCTTCTGTGCGTCGGTCGAACAACAAATGGTGAGCGATGTTCCGATTGGCGCATTTCTGAGCGCGGGTCTGGATTCGTCAAGCATCGTGGCCGTCATGGCGCGAAAGCAGCCGGTGCGGACCTATACGATCACGTTTCCCGAAAAATATCGTGTGGGCGAGACGGCGATTGACGATCCGGGCGTGGCTGAGCGCCTGGCGCGAAAACTCGGCTGCGAGCACCATGAGATTGTGGTCGAGCCCGATGTGGTTGGCCTATTGCCGAGTCTGACGTGGCACATGGATGAGCCTACGGCCGATCCGGCGATCCTCACGGCGTATCTGGTGTGCCGCGAGGCGCGAAAGCAGGCGACGGTACTCTTGTCGGGCGTGGGCGGCGACGAGATTTTCGCCGGATATCGTAAGCACAGCGCACACGCCTGGTCGGAGGAATATCGGCGGATGCCCGCCGCTGCTCGATCGATCGCCGAACGCGCAGTGCTGGGATTGCCGTCCCTGCGTGGAATGCGAATGAAGGGCTCCATACGGCTGGCAAAGAAGATGGCGCGCAGCGCGGGGCTCAGTTCGCCGGAAGCTTTTATCAGAAACGGCACGTATCTCGATGCGCGGCAGAGGGCGGAATTATATGCTCTACAGTCGCAGAGCTCGGCCAACTTCGATCCCGCCGGCCGGCATCGGGCCGCGTTTGACCAGGTGCGACACGCGGATTTTCTGAACCAGATGCTCTATTTGGATACCAAGATTTTCATGCCTACCCTCAACCTGACCTATAACGACAAGATGAGCATGGCGTCGTCGGTAGAAGTGCGGGTGCCATTCCTGGATCGAGAGTTGGCCGAGTTTGTTGCCTGGAATGTGAAGCCGGAGTTGAAGCTGAAAGGAAAATGGCGTCCGGTAACCAAGCACATTTTCCGCGAAGCCATGCGTAGTATGCTGCCAGAAGAGGTCATGCGGCAGCCGAAAGCGGGTTTCGCGGCGCCGGTAGATTACTGGTTGGCGCATGACTTGCGGGCGATGGTGGACGATCTTCTTTCGGAATCGCAAGTGGTGCGCCGCGGCTTATTCCGCCCGGAAGTGGTGCGCCGGTACATAGACGAGCACCGCCGCGGTGCGGAAGACTGGTCGATGCAAGTCTGGCAGTTGCTGACGCTGGAAATCTGGATGCAGCTTTTTATCGATGGCGGCGCGAGAGCGTTTTCCGCGCGTCAAATTGAAGCCTCTCATGTATCTCAACCCTTAGCGACGGCATGAAACAGCTCTTGCAAGACGGGCGCACGGGTGACCTGAAGGTTGCCGAAGTTCCGATTCCGCAGTTGTTGCCAGGCTGTGTGTTGGTGCGCGTGATGGTATCGCTGGTGTCGGCGGGCACGGAACGTGCGTCGGCGCAATTTGCCAGTAAGGGACTGTTGGCGAAGGCCAAGGCTCGCCCCGACCTGGTGCGCGACGTTCTTGCCAAAGTGCGTCGGGATGGCGTGGCTTCGACCCTCCAGACCGTGCGCTCACGACTGGATCAACCGCAGTCGCTGGGATATAGCAGTTCGGGAGTGGTGATTGCGGTGGGCGATGGTGTCTCCGACATAAGCGTGGGCGACCGCGTAGCTTGCGCCGGAGCAGGATACGCGGTGCACGCCGAATGCGTTTGCGTGCCACGAATGCTGGTGGCGAAGATTCCCGAGGACGCGAACGACCGGTCACAAGTTTCCTATGAGGAGGCAGCGTTTGGGACGGTGGGTGCGATTTGTCTGCATGGCATCCGAACTGCGCAAGTAGGACTCGGCGACACGGTTGCGGTCATCGGCCTGGGCTTACTCGGACAAGTTGCGGTGCAGTTGCTGAAAGTTGCGGGGTGCCGCGTCTTTGGAATGGATCTTCTACGGGAGCGTGCCGATCTGGCGATTGCGGGCGGAGCGGAGGCGGCGTGTACAGAGGCGCGCGAGTTCCGCGATTTATGTTTCCAAAAAACCGGCGGCGTGGGCGCGGACTCGATACTGATCACCGCGGAGACTCCCAGCAGCGAACCGGTGAACCTGGCAGCGGAGTTGGCGCGCGACCGCGCTATCGTGGTTGCCGTGGGAACCGTTGGCATGGAGCTGCGGCGAAAACTCTATTACGAAAAAGAATTAGACTTCCGAATTTCGCGCTCCTACGGGCCGGGGCGTTACGACAGCGCCTATGAACAGAAGGGACGCGATTATCCGATCGGCCATGTGCGGTGGACGGAGACGCGTAATCTGGAAGCCTTCCTGCGATTCATCGCCGACGGCAAATTGAGTCTGCATGCCCTGATCACGCACCGTTTTCCGATCGAAGAAGCCCCGCGAGCCTATAGCTTGATAATGGGAAGCTCGCGCGAGTTTTTCCTGGGAACGCTGCTTACCTATGCGGACACTGAACCTTCGGCTCTGCCGGATTTGTCAGCCGCTCGGGCAACAAGAGTTCCGGTAGCGGAGGTCTCGAGCGCAACCGGTTCGGTGGGAGTGGGAATGCTGGGCGCGGGAAATTTCGCCCAGACGACGCTCTTACCCGCGCTGAAAAGGCTCCGGGGTGTTTCTTTCATTGGTGTCTGCAATGCGACGGGGCCACGCAGCCGCCGCGCTGCGGAAAAGTTTGGCTTTTCTTACTGCTCGACTTCAGAAGCTGAACTTTTACAAGATCCAACCATCAACGCAATCGTAATTGCAACGCGCAACCATCTTCATGCAAGCCAGTCGGTGGCAGCGTTAAGGGCCGGGAAAGCCGTTTTCTGCGAAAAGCCGTTGTGCTTAAATGAGGACGAACTGGCTTCGGTTGTGCGGGTAGCGTCTGCGCGAAATTCTCCGTTGCTTCTGGTCGGTTTCAATCGTCGCTTCGCGACGATGGCAGTCCAGATGAAAGCTTTCTTGTCGGAGATTCATGAGCCCCTGGCCATCCACTATCGAGTGAATGCCGGGTTCATCCCTGCGGATCACTGGGTGAACGATCTTGAGCAGGGGGGCGGGCGTATTCTCGGGGAGTTGTGCCATTTCGCCGATTTTCTCTGCTTTCTCGCCGGGGCGTGTCCGTCTGAAGTGCAGGTCGAAACCGTGGGGAATCCGGGGCAGTATAGTTTAGACAACGTGGTTGCGTCGCTCAAGTTTGCCAACGGCACACTCGGGACGATCAGCTATCTCGCGAATGGGGAAAGGTCAGCATCGAAGGAGCGCATTGAAGTCTTCGGTGGCGGCGCGGTCGCGATCCTCGAAGATTTTCGGCGGCTCGAACTCATTCGTGGCGGACGCAAACAAATCACGCGCGCGCGATGGAATCAGGACAAAGGGCACCAAGCGGAGATGCGGGCGTTCGTGGACGCGCTGCGAGGCAAAACAGCGTCGCCTATTCCACTGGAAGAGATCATGGGTTCGACGCTCACGACTCTTCGACTACAGAACTCATGTCAGATCAGGCAACCGCTGCCGGTTGAACTCAGCGAGTTCGTGGCATTGGCACTGCAAGAAAAATCGACGGAAGAGGCAGACTAAGAAGAAACTTTGGCGCTGCAGGAGTGTTCGTAGGTGTTTGAGGTCTGCCCAGACTAGAGGAAAGAGAAATCTCACGAGAAAGGGAACGAGCCGCAAATGCTAATTTTGGGCCTGAACATGTTTCATGCCGACGCTTCGGCGGCGATTGTCGAAGATGGGAAAATTCTGTTTGCGGTGGCAGAAGAGCGGCTGAACCGGCACAAACATTACGGTGGCTTTCCTTCGCTGGCGGTGCAGGCGTGTTTGAATGCGGCCGGCGCTAAGATTACCGAGGTTGAGCATGTTGCCGTGGGGCAGGACAGCGACGCCAACCTCTCGAAAAAAGTTCAATATGCGCTGGCCAATCCGGCAAAAGTCCTGAATTTTATCAAGATGCGGCAACGCAAAGAATCGATGCGCAGCGTGCGTTCACTGCTGGCTCATGCCCTCGATGTGGATGCCACAATGCTGAAGTTCCAGGAACATCACCTCGAGCATCACATCGCTCACATCGCCAGTGCTTATTATTGCTCGCCGTGGGAAAGGGCGGCGGGTTTCAGCTATGACGGCTCGGGAGATTTTGTCTCTACGATGATGGCGGGCTGTGAGGGGCCAGATATTCAGGTTCTGGATCGTGTGTTCTTGCCGAATTCGCTGGGCAGTTTCTACACCATGATCTGCGACTTTATCGGGTACAGAAAATATGGCGACGAGGGCAAGGTCATGGGCCTCGCACCTTACGGAAAAGACACATACGTCGATGAAATCCGGAAGATTGTAAGGATCAAGAACGGCAACTTTCAGCTCAACATGAGCTACTTCAAGCCGCTCGGAAGCAGCCAGGGAATGCAGGTGCTGCCGGACGGAACGGTACGTTTGGCGCGACATTTCTCCGACAAGATGGAGAAGTTGTTTGGTGCGCCCCGCGAACCTCATGCCGAAATCACGCAACGCGACATGGATCTCGCCTATGCCATGCAGCACGTTTTTGAGGAGACGTTTTTCCATCTCGTAAACGAGATGCACAAGCGTGTTCCTGAAGAAAATCTTGCGCTGGCAGGAGGATGCGCGCTCAATAGCGTGGCCAACGGGAAATTGTTTTTCCGGACACCGTTCCGGCGCACGTGGATTCAACCGGCGGCCGGGGATGAAGGCCTGGCGATTGGCTCCGCCATGCACACGTATCATTCAGTTCTGAAACAACCGCGGCGCGAGCAGGCGAGTCATGCCTACCTTGGGCCGGAGTTTTCGGACGAACAGATCGAGTCAGCGCTGAAGAGCGCGGGCGCACGATATCGGCGACTCGAGCGGGGAGCGATGCTGGATACAGTTTCCAACCAAATGGTGAAGGGCGACGTGGTGGGATGGTTTCAGGGCCGCATGGAGTGGGGGCCGCGCGCTCTCGGCAATCGATCGATTGTCGCCCACCCGGGATTGCCCAACATGAGAGACGTGTTAAACGCGCGGATCAAACATCGCGAGTGGTTTCGTCCCTTTGCGCCCTCGATCCTGGCCGAGGCCCAGCATGAATATTTCGAGCATGACCATCCCTCACCCTACATGTTGCATGTCTATAAGATTCGTCTGGAGAAACGTAAGCAACTGTGCGCCGTGAATCATGTCGACGACACGGGACGATTGCAGACGGTGGCCCGAGAAGAGAATCCGCTCTACTACGATCTGATCAAGACCTTTGGGAAGAAAACGGGAATTCCAGCGATCCTCAACACCAGCTTCAACGAAAACGAGCCGATTGTTTGCACGCCACAGGAAGCGATCGATTGCTTTCAGAGAACAAAGATGGACGCGCTGGCCATCGGTCCATTTGTGGCCTGTAAATGCGAGAGCTGACTCTAACCCGGCATGCCTGAAAACCCACTGGCTTCCTCAACGCTGAAGCTGCGGACAATTGCCACCTGGTATGGCATTCGAGTGTTGGCGTGGGATGGCAATGTTCTCTACGGTTGCCGCGGATATGAAATCGTTCGTCTCAACGCGCATCCCGAAATCGATAGGACGGCAGAATGGGAGGTGGTCGCGCGCTTTCGGCCGACGTGGTGGAGGGGGCTAACTGCGCGCACCAACCTTGGTTATCGTCTGGTAAGGGATGGGTTCCACGCGTTAACTATCCTTCATTCTCAGACAAGCGGCGAGCGGGACGACGTGATGATGGTTGGCGCGGTTCCGGGCGCATTGGTAACGTGGAGCCGAGATAGCGACCAGTTCCGCGTTACCCATCGAGTACGTCGAGGGACAAGGCCGCTGCATGTGACTGCGGTTCCATCCGGGAAAATCTATTGGGGCGAGTATTTCGATAATCGCGAGCGCGCCGAGGTACATATTTACGGGTCGGGCGATCGCGGATGCACCTGGCAAATTGCCTACACGTTTCCCCGCGGAAGCATACGCCATGTTCACAATATTGTTTACGATCGTTCGGGTGATTGCCTTTGGATCATCACGGGCGATGAAGGCGCCGAGTGCAAGATTCTACGTGCCGATTGCAACTTAGGTTCGGTCGAGGTGGTGCTGTCCGGGAGCCAGCAAACTCGCGCGGCGGCTGCGATTCCAACCGAACATGGATTGTATTTTTCGACAGACACGCCCTCCGAGAAAAACAACGTTTACAGATTGGATCGGTCTGGGAGTATTGAGAGAGTGGGACAGCTTTCCAGTTCGTCGATCTACGGCTGCGGCGTCGGTCGTGCGATGTTTTTTTCCACGATGGTAGAGCCCAGCGCGGAGAATAAAAGCAGAGAAGTGCAGATTGCAGGCTCCAGAGGCGGAGCCGACTGGCAGGTGGTGGCACGCTGGAAGAAAGACCGCTGGCCGATGCGTTATTTCCAATATGGCAACGCGTTTTTGCCCGATGGCGAGAACTCGACGCGTTGCCTGGCAGCAACTACAGTCGCTGTCGAGACTGATGACTTGGCGACCACGATCTGGGAAGTCGAATCGCCATGAGCGCGGCTACGCGGTGGCATTACTATCGGCGAATCTTCCGCGCCTACCTCGGTTCCGGCCAAAGCCAGTTGACGTTCTGGCACGAGGTGCCTGAGATCAATCCCCGCGCAAGTGCCACCCAGCTTGGCGAATATTACATGCTGTTTCGGGAGAAAGCGGACTACGCGGCGCATCGCGACGCTGATGGCATCCCGATGCTGGATTATCACGGAACGATTGGACTGCAGTACAACCCTATCGCGATTGCGCAGTGGGGGCTTGCGAACTACAACCGTTTCTGCGAGACAAACGATGCCGACAGGTGGCGGAAAACGGTCAAGGCTGCCGATTGGCTCGCTACCAACCTGCAACAGAATGTTCATGGGGTCTGGGTCTGGAATCATCATTTTGATTGGGACTATCGCGAAACTCTGAAGGCGCCGTGGTATTCGGGATTGGCGCAGGGTCAGGGTGTTTCGCTTCTGTTAAGAGCCTATGCTTATGCCGGCGATGAAAAATTTGGGCGAGCCGCCGAGAAAGCGTTTGTCGCGCTGACGCGGCCCCTTACGGAGGGCGGCGTACTATTCGAAGACGACGCGAATGATCTGTGGATTGAAGAGTATCTGGTCGACCCGCCAACCCACATCTTGAACGGATTTCTCTGGGCCTTGTGGGGAGTGTTCGACTTCTGGCTGGCCCGCGGGGATGTTTCGGCGAAGAAAATTTTCGAGCGCGGGGTGGAAACGCTGGTTCGCAATCTGCCGCGGTTCGATACCGGGTACTGGTCGCTCTATGAACAGCCCGGCAACCCTCCGAAAATGCTGGCGAGCCCTTTCTATCACGGGTTGCATATCGTACAGTTACGAGTGATGTTGAATCTGACGGGCGACGCTCGCTTTGCGGCGCTGGCCGAGCGATGGGAAGGCTACACGCATCATCGCAGTAACCGGACCCGTGCCTTGATCGAGAAAAGCATTTTCAAGTTACTACACTACTGATGTCCGAATATCGATCGTGAAGATTCTCTACGTATCGCAATACTTTCCGCCTGAAATGGGAGCTCCAGCGGCGCGCGCTGCGGAGTTATCGCGACATTGGGCGCGTATGGGACACGAGGTGACGATCTTAACGGGATTTCCGAACCACCCCACTGGAGTCGTCCCTGAGGAATGGCGCTCGCGGTTGTATCGACTCCACTACACGGAAGCGGTAGCTGGCGTGCGAGTGGTGCGCACCTGGCTGTGGCCGCTGCCCAACCGGAAAGCCTATGAACGAATTCTCAACTACACATCTTTCTGCGTTTCGGCCGCCGTCAGCGGATTAGGTCTCGATAAGCCTGACGTGGTCATCGCCACCTCTCCGCAATTGTTATGCGCGCTTTCGGGATGGTGGCTGGCGTGGTGGAAGCGCGTTCCTTTTGTCTTCGAAGTGCGCGATCTTTGGCCGGAATCGTTGACGGCGGTGGGCGCAAGCAGAGAAGGGAGCTTGCTTCACATCATGCTGAGCGCGGTTGCCGGGTTTCTTTACCGTCATGCCGACCGGATTGTGGTGGTGACGCCGGCTTTCAAGGATTACCTGATCCGGCACTGGAGCGTTCCGAAAAAAAAGATTTCTGTGGTCGAGAATGGAGTGGAGACCGATCTGTTTCGGATGGACGCGGAAGCGAGCGAAGTGCGAAAGCAACTGAGGACGCCAGGGCGTTTTCTCATCTGTTACATCGGCACCATGGGCAATGCCCATGGATTGGAGACTTTAATTGCTGCCGCCGAAGAATTGCAGAGTTCTTTGCCGAGCGCGCTGTTTTTGCTGATCGGGGAAGGCGCCGAAAAAGAACGCATCATGAAACTCGCCACTGCTCGCGCACTCAACAATGTCGAGTTTCTCGGCCAGCAGCCGCGAGAGCAAATACCAAGCTATGTTTCCTCAGCAGATCTCTGCCTCGTCATGCTGAAGAAAAGCGAGCTTTTTAAGACCGTGATTCCCACGAAGCTCCTGGAATACATGGCGTGCGAGCGACCTGTCATCGTGGCCGTCGATGGACAGGCGCGCAAGATCGTTGAACAAGCCGAAGCGGGAGTATTCGTGGAGGCCGAAAACGCTAAAGCGTTGGCGCAGGCCATCGTTGATCTGTCGGAAAATCCTGATCGTCGCCGACAAATGGGGATGAACGGCAGGCGATATATCGTCAACAACTTCTCTCGGGAAAAAACGGCGCGCGACTACATCGGCGTGCTGGAAATGTTCATTACGGAACCTGAAGATTCGGAGCCGGTAAAGGAACCTGTAGAAGATTCTGAAAGGCCGCGAGCCAAGTCTGCCTGACGCCATAAATCGGTAGGGCGAATCCGCGACGACGATAGGACGGCCAAAGGAATGAAGTGTTGCTAATGAATGGCGATGACCGCCAAGGCGGTAGACATTGACACGGCTGCGTCGGCGGTCCGGTAGGCTGCAGATTTGGCCGGACTTCCGGGGACGAACAGAATATCGCCTTTCACCATGGGCAAATCCGGGGCCTTCGCATAAAGTACCTTCTTCAAGTCAATGGGGATTTCCTGAATTCCGCTCGGTGTCTGACGGAGGATTCGCGTCTTGGACAAAGCTGAGGTGCGAGTATTGCCGCCGGCCAGGGCCAGCGCTTTCAGCACCGTTAGGTGGTTGTCATCGATCATGAACCCGCTGGGACGGTTCACATCGCCCACAACGTAGACGATGCCGGCTCGCGAAACAACGATCGTGTCTCCGGGATAAATTTCCACGTTGTTCTGAGTATCTTCAGCGAGGTTCGACGACAACTGAAGCTCAACCTTTTGGCCGGGATCTCCACGACGGATGATCGTGACATTCCGGCCCGCCTTATCGCTCAAGCCTCCTGCCGCAGAGATCATGTCGAAAAGCCGGCGATCGCCGATTGCCGGGTAAGCGCCGGGATGGGCGACCTCGCCTAAAAGAATGACCGCCTGCGATGCAGATTCGTCCACAAAAATGGAAACGTGCGGACCCCGGACGAAGCCTCCATCCTCCAGCCGTTTCTGAATCAACTCCTGCGCTTCATCGGTGGTCAGGTCGGCAACGTGGACATAATCAATTAATGGAAGGTAGAGATCTCCGGAACCACTGATACGCGTTTTTGTAGAAAGGTCGGGCACTCCGAAAACGTTAATTTCGATCAGATCGCCCACGCCCAGCTTGACATTGGAGTTCGCCAGGAGTTGAGAAGAAGGATTCTCATTGGCGCTAGCAACCGGGGTGGCAGCCGGTGGCGCTTCGGAGGCGGGTGGTGTCGTCGTCTGAGCCAATAGCTGGAAGGAGCACAGAACCAACAAAAACAGACACAAGATTCCTAGAATTATGCGGCGGTTCCGCCCGGACATACCCAGACTCCTGGACTTAAGCGTGGCTCGAGTCTAACACACAACCACTGCGCAAAATCAGTGCAAAGCGCCTGTCTCACCGCCTGGAGCGTTGAAGACTATCCAAGAACGTTAACCCAAAAATTGCGGCAGACCGGTTGATCAATGACTAGGGCGAGTTGTATAGTTCCTGCAACCAGAATTTGGATTCATCACACGCGCCACTAGACGGGAGCCACTTTGTCTAGACCCTAAGGCTGGAATTTAGGCAGCGCGTGGATCCGGACGCCGCTGTTTTCAGCCGGAAGGAACACTGATTTTGACGCTTTTGTTCTTTGGCTTATTCGCATTCTCCTTGGTCGTGTCGTTTGTGGCGACGCGCGAAGTGCGGGATTTGGCAACCAGCCGAGGCTGGGTGTACGCGCCCCGAGAGGGACGCCATGTTCACCAGAATCCCTTGCCTCGACTGGGTGGCGTCGCAATTTTCCTCGCGTTTTCAGTCAGCCTGGTCGTCTGGCTCGCCCTTTCTACAGTATTTCCCCGGCTGGTTGAAGGGCTGGCGCCAGCTACGCTTCTCCGAATCTACGTTCCGGCTTGTCTGATTTTTTGTCTGGGTATTTACGACGATCTCCGGGGCGCAGGTCCCTACCTTAAGTTTGCCGTGCAAGCCGTCGCTGCGGCCATGCTGTTCGCAGGCGGAATGCGGGTTCTTGATCTGCCGCTGATCTTCAGGTCCTACTCGGTGCCGTGGTTTCTCGGCTTGCCCTTGACGGTCTTGTGGGTGGTTGCCGTGACCAACGCCTTCAATCTCATTGATGGTCTGGACGGCTTGGCTGCTGGTTCGGCGCTGTTTTCGACGATGGTTTTCTTCGTTTGCGCACTGGTCAACCATTCCTGGCTGGGTTCGTTGATGAGCGTAACGCTGGCTGGCGCCATTCTGGGCTTTCTTCGCTTCAACTTCAATCCGGCAACAATTTTTCTGGGTGACTCCGGCAGCCTTTTCATTGGGTTCATGCTGAGCGCGCTGGCTCTGGCAGGAGAGCAAAAAGCGCCGACTTTTGTCGCGGTTGCCATTCCTGTGGTTTCGTTTGGCTTGCCAATTTTGGAAACCTTGTTGTCGATTCTGCGACGCCTGATCAGCGGTCGCCCGATTTTTACTGCCGATCGGGAACACATCCACCATAAGTTGCTGCAGATGGGGTTTACGCATCGGCAGGTGGTGATCGTTCTGTATGCCGTCTCCGCTGTATTTGCGATGCTCAGCCTCTTCCTGCTCTGGCCAACCGGCAGCACACTTGGTTTGGTGCTGGCGGTCGTCGGAACCGGCATCTGGCTGGGAGTTCAACATCTGAACTATCTGGAGTTCGGCGAACTGCGCCGAGTGGCGCAACGGACGATCGACCAGCGGCAGATTGTCATTAACAATCTTTCGGTGCGCCGGGCGGTTCAGGAACTGAGGGCGGCCAGTGATTTATTGCAGGTGCGCAGCGTTCTGATTGCGGCCTTCGAGAGCAACGATTTCGACGCGTTTGAGCTGGAGATCCAATCGCTTCCGAGCGATCCAATCGATCCCGGCGAAAGCAACCGTCACTTTCGCTGGAGCAAATTTCCGCACATGACGGCGATTTCCAATGAGCCTTCGTGGAAGTTGACCCTGGACCTGACGACAACTTCGAAAAGGCGTCGCGGTTCGCTGGTCGTCTACCGCATCTACAGCCGCCGCGATCTTCAACTGGATGTCAACCTTCTGACATCCGATTTTCCCGCCACTCTGGCCGATGCGCTGGATCGGACTTTAACGATGCCCGAGGTCTTGGTACCGATAGCGCAGAGCGACACTCCATACCTTGCCGCAAACCTCTAATCAACCTCGTCAAGGCCGAATCTAAATCCGGAACCTTGTCTTTTCCAATGCGGATCCTGGCGAAGTAGCGGAAGGAACCTGCAAGAACGCACCAGGGGATGCCAGCCTACGCGAAAAAAACCGTGCCGCGCAGCATCTTGACCCTTCTTTGCAGCCCTGAGTTAATATGGAGGCATTCATGGATCAGAGCATGGGCAAATTGCCGGATCCAGTTGTCGAATCTCGACACGAAGAGCGGCGCCGTTCGGTTCGTCATAAACTGCATATGCCCGTTTATGCCAGTTTCAATGGCCCGAAAACCGGCATGGTGCTGGATCTGAGCGAATTGCTCGATCTGCACGAGGGTGGGTTCTCCGTCCAAACCAGCGAATGCCTGGAAAAGCACCGCCCGGTGACGCTCTGCCTCGATCTGCCTGAAACGAAAAGTTACATTCATGGAAGTGGTCAGGTGGTGTGGAGCGACGATGCCGGCCGAGCGGGCATCCGGTTTTCTTCACTTCCGGATAGTTACGGAAAAATATTGAGGGAGTGGCTATTCGCCAACCTGCTGATCGCTTGCGCCAATCATGCGACACGAAGCGATCAACTGGCGAGTCGGCAAGAAGAGTGCGTCGAACCAGGTCCAGCCGTCGAAGTTCCCAATGGAACGGCCGTCGTTCCTGTTTCGGGTGGAAACGAAAAGCCCGCATCGATGGAGGCGGTTCGCAGCGAAGTTCAGGAAATCAGCGACGATGTCGATGCCGTTTTGCAACTCATCACCAACCGCGCCCGCAGCCTAACGGGAGCCGAGGGGGCTGCGCTGGCGCTAGTTACCGAGGGCAGGATGATCTGCCGCGCACGAACCGGTGACACTGCTCCGCTTCTAGGCACTCCTTTGGACACAAGCCACGGGCTGTCTGGAGAATGCGTTCGAAGCGGCGTTCTTGTTTCCTGCGAGGATACGGAAAGGGATCCCCGTGTGGATGCTGACGCGTGTCGCGCCCTCGGCATCGGATCGCTTATGGCTGCTCCCATCGTATCGAGTTTCGGAGTGGCTGGCCTGGTGGAGATTTTTGCTTCACAACCACGAAGGTTTACCAAGATCCATGAGTTGGTTTTGGACCAACTGGTCGCTATGGTTCCCAAGATCGTGTGCGAGAGCCAAGACCCTGAATATGCACAATGGTCAGCGCCGCAAGCAGTGCAACGGATGGTCGAGAAAACTCCTTTGGGTTTGCCAATGTCTCGGAATCAGGCAGAGCCGATCGAAGCAACTTCGACGGTTGCGAGAAGCGAGGACGCGAGCGAGCAAGCCGTGGAAGTTCACGATCCTGAAGCGAACAGCAGTTCGGTTGAAAACGCCGCTGAGCATGAAGCTCCGGCGCATCTGCTCTATCGTGTCCTACTCGGGCTGGCGATTGCGGTGAGCATGGTAGCGCTTGGCTATCTGTTCGGTCCCGCGATAAAGAATTGGGTCGAATCACGTCAACAGCCATCAATCACCGGACCCTTTAAGGCGGTCAAAGCAGACGCGATCAAGTCGACTGAGATCAAGGTGGCTGAGGCAGCCTCGGCACATTCTGGCGAAAGTAACGGCGGTCAAGGCTCTGGCGGGCTCTCTTCAGGCGAAAGCAACTTGGCTGATCGATCGCCTCGTCCGAAGTCGTTCTCGGAATTACGCGAACTAGCCGAAGGTGGAGACGCGGACGCGCAATGGCAAATGGGAGTGCGGTACCACGATGGAGAAGGCGTGGCACACGACGATGCCCAGGCGGTGCAGTGGTTCCTGCGTGCCGCCGAGCAGGGGAATACGGCGGCCGAGGGCGCGCTGGGCGCCTACTATTGGAGAGGGCGCGGAGTTTCCGAAGATCTGTCGAAGGCTTACTTCTGGTCGGCGATCGCGATGGCCCAAGGTGACGAGATCAGCAAATCTCGAGTGGAAGGGCTTTCTTCACAAATGACGAAGGCGCAAGTTTTAGCCGCCAGGCAGCAGGCCGAAGCATGGCTCCGCTCTCATAATCAACCGACTAAATCCGCTAACTGAACTGTTCCAGTTTTCCCCAGATGCGCATGAGCACCCGCCACATCCATGCGCCAGACGTGGAGCGCAGTCCAACGGGTACCAGACAGACCCCATACCGCAGCCGTAAAATATGGGTGTGGCTACGCTGCATGGGATATTGACGGCTGAGGAGCGAGTCCGCGAGGGCGACCCTGCCCTTTGGGAGAAGTTGGATCGGAATCGAGTACGCTGCTATGCCTGCGGCCATTGCTGCCCGATTCCCGACGGCCAACCGGGTGTCTGCAAGGTTCGTTTCAACCGCGGCGGTGCACTCTACGTTCCTTATGGCTATGTTGCGGGTGTGCAGTGTGACCCGATCGAGAAGAAGCCGTTTTTTCACGCTCATCCCGGGGCGTTAGCTTACAGTTTTGGAATGCTCGGATGCGATCTGCACTGTTCCTATTGTCAGAACTGGGTGACGTCGCAGGCGCTGCGGGATCCGGATGCTGTTTCGCCGCCACTCGAGGCCGAGCCGGAGTTGCTGGTCAAAGATGCGCTAGCCCAGGGCGCAAAAGTTGTAGTGAGCACTTATAACGAGCCGCTGATTACGAGCGAGTGGGCGGTTGCGGTATTTCGCGAGGCACGCCGGGCGGGATTGCGGACAGCATTCGTCTCGAATGGGAACGGAACTCCGCAGGTACTCAAGTATCTTCATCCCTGGATCGATTTTTACAAAGTGGATCTGAAGAGCTTCGACGATCGCCACTATCGCGAGCTGGGAGGTCGTCTGCAGCCGATCCTTGACACGATTCGTAGCTTGCACCGCATGGGGGTGTGGCTGGAGATCGTAACGTTATTGATTCCCGGTTTCAACGACAGCGATGAGGAACTGCGAAAGCTGACGGCATTTCTAGCCGAAATCTCGCCCGACATTCCGTGGCATGTGACCGCTTTTCATCAGGACTACAAGATGACCTCGCCCGCCGATACGCGTCCGGAAGACCTGCTCCGCGCCGCCAAGATTGGACGGGACGCGGGCCTGCGTTATGTTTACGCGGGTAATCTTCCAGGGAGGGTACCAGGCTTGGAAGATACGCATTGCCACGGCTGCGGCCAATTGCTGATCCAACGCTACGGTTATCGAGTCGAGAAGTATGCGTTGACGGCGCAAGGAAACTGTCCAGCTTGTCGCGCAACGATCCCAGGCCGCTGGTCAGAGAAATTTGACGGGCAGATTGCGGCCTCGCCTTTTCTGCCCCGCAGACTGCCTCAATTGGTTAAAATCCTCTCGCAACGATAATCGATATTATTCATGGGCGCGACAAAAGCATTGCTGCTGGCAGTCTTGTTGTCTCTGGGATTGGCCTGTTCTCCACGTGATTTTCTGACGCGCCGTCTCGCCGCCGATTTGATCTCATCTTCCAGCGGGTTCAGCACGCCGCAGTTGTTTTCGCTTCGGACTGGCGTGGTTTCCAACAAAGATTTCAGTTCTCCTGATTCGATGGTCTTGCAACACCGCGGCTGGATTAGCGGCAGCGAGCAAGCTTGTCCTCCGGGAGTTGACCCTCCGCCATGCTGGGATGTAGTGCTGACGCCGCTGGGAGTGGGAACGGTGCGCCCGCTGATTTCAAGCGCTCCCGAGAATGGACCTCTTTCGATGCAAGTCGCGCGCCGCGAACTGGTAGGAATTTCCGGAATCAGCAAGGCGGGTAATTTCGCTGATGTGGATTTCACCTGGCACTGGGCCTCGATCAATCCGGTAGGAGCTGCGTTGTACGATAGCGGTGTGCATTACCGATCGACCGTCGGTTTCCGCAGCTACGACGACGGCTGGCGCGTGGTTGAGCAAAGAGAGCCCAGCAACCAGTCTTTGGATGAAGCGCTACGCGACGCGAAGCCGACGTCACAGTAAGAAGGAATTGCGTCTCAGCAACGGATCTGCCTGTCGCTGCCAAACTTTGAAAAACTCTATGAGAAAACTATCCATCTCCCGATCAATGCTCCTGGCTCTGCTCACGTCTTTCTTTTGTATTTCCATCTTCGCCGATGCTCAGACGGCGAAACCCAATATCAGTTTCGATGAATTTTTCAACTCGGTCGGCTTCACTGCCGTGAAGGTTTCGCCCGATGGTAAGTCCGTAGTCATAGGAACTGAGAAGGCGGACTGGGAGCGGCAGATCTTCCGCAAGGAGCTGTGGCTTTATCGGGTCGCATCGGGCAGCCTGATTCAATTAACAGAGTCTGGCCATGATTACTCGCCGCAATGGTCGCCTGACGGGCGATGGATAGCTTTTTTGTCGGACCGCAAGGCCTCTAATGGCGATGGAAAAGATAACGACGACGAAGACAGCAAGAAGAGAGGGAACTCTGGCGGCGGGAAGGCAGATAAAGATAAAGACAAAGACAAAGACAAGGATGCCGCTCAACTGTTTCTAATTTCGGCTGATGGTGGCGAGGCTTTTGCCGTTACCTCGGGAGAAGACGAGGTCCATGCCTTCGCCTGGACCGGCGACGCGAAGGCGATTATTTTCGCGACCCGTGAGCCGTGGACCAAACTGCAGACCGACGATCACAAGAAAGAGTGGAAGGACGTGATCCGTTATCGCGGCGATGAACGCGGCGACACGATTTTTCGGATTACTCTGGCGGACGCTTTCGCTCGCCGCGTCAGCTTTGGTTCCAGAGAGCTGACCGATGAGCAGAGAGATTCGCATGCCACTGCTGGAGCGGCAGCGATTGCGCACACTGCTCTGCGGGTCGACCAACTCAGCATCGCGCGTGACGGGAAGAGGCTAGCATTCCTTACTTCGTCGGTTTCTGAGCGGCAGGAGAAAGTCGAAGACATCGAACTGTTCCTGCTGAACTTGAAGAACGATAGCGCCACGAATCAAGCGGGGGTTGTGCCGATACGGCTGACGCAAAATGAAGCGGTGGAGCTAAATTTGGAGTGGGCGCCGGACAATCTCCATCTTTTTTTTCAGGTAAACCTGGGATCGCCGGAGCGAAAGTATGAAGATCCGCAGCCTCGCCTCTACTGGGTCGATACCGCTGACACCGGGGGCGGCACGGCGGGCAGGATGCCCGAAAAACCGAGGGTTCAGCGCTGGTTCGCCGATTTTCCAGGAGAAGTAGTACGCTACGTGCCGTTGCCCGATGGTTCGGTGCTCTGTGCCTGTCGCGTTGGGACTGAAGTGCAGTTGGTATCGCAGGCGAGTCCAGCAGCCGCGATCGTGAAGTATAAGGGATGGGCAGGCACGTACGAGCATCCTGCGGCCGCACTGCAGAATTCTCTGATCGCGTTTGCGTACTCTGCCACTGTGCGTCCCACGGAGATTTATGTTGCCGACGGCCTCGACAAACTGGCGCAGGCGCGGCCCATCACCTCGTTCAACAAGCTGTTCACTGAACGAGATCTGCCTCTGGCTAAGCCGTATCGCTGGACCTCCGACGACGGAACGCAGGTGGAAGGGATGCTGATGTATCCGCCAGGAAAGTTTGAGGCAAAAAACCTGCCGGTGTTTGTGCTGATTCACGGCGGCCCGCAGGATGCCGACGGGAACCACTTCGAGGCCGACTGGTACCAATGGGATCGGCTCGCGGCGAACGCGGGCTGGCTGGTCTTTGAGCCAAATTATCGCGGATCGACCGGCTACGGCGACAAGTTTGCGCTGGAGATCATTCCTGAAATTGTTTCCCGTCCGGGAAAAGATATTCTGACTGGGGTCGACGCGCTGGTTAAAGACGGAATTGCCGATCCGAACCAATTGGCGGTCGGTGGTTACAGCTATGGCGGCTACATGACGAACTGGCTGATTACTCAGACCACGCGCTTTAAAGCGGCCGTAACCGGCGCGGGCGCGGTGGAGCACGTGAGCAACTGGGGCAACGATGACACCACGTTCGACGACGCCTATTTCCTGGGTGGTTTGCCCTGGGAAACCCCAGACCGTTATCGCAGCGAAGGCGCAATTTACCAGATGAATAAAGTCCGCACGCCGACGCATATGGTGGCGGGCGAGGACGATATCCGCGTCGCGGTGCTCGAAGATTACCTGCTCGATCGCGCCTTGCATGAATTGAATATTCCTAGTGAACTGCTGATTTTTCCGGGTGAAGGGCACGAACTCGATAAAAATCCGTGGCACGGGAAGATCAAAGTACGCGAAGAGCTGAAGTGGCTGGAAAAATACGGTGGCGTGAAAGCCACGAACTAGCGATCCACAGCCAAGGCTTGTGCGGATGAGGCTGGCACGGAACCGACGTGCTTACTCTTCTATCCCTTGGGCTTGGTTTTTTGGGGTTTCATGGACTCCCATTCCTTCTCGGTTAGTTCGCGGCCCAGGGCGGTGAATTCGCCGGCTCCCTGGAGCCATTCTCCGCCATCCATGATTACTACTTCTCCGTTGATGTAGCCGGCGCCGTCGCTGACGAGGAATGCGGCCAGGTTGGCAAACTCTTCGGTAGTGCCGAAGCGGCCTAGTGGAATGCGCTTGATTGCGGCTTCGGCCAGGTCGGGACGCGGCAGGAGCCGGGAAAAGGCGCCCTCGGTGGGGATGGGGCCGGGGGCGATGGCGTTCATCCTGATGCCGCGGTTGCCCCACTCGACCGCGAGGCTGCGAGTGAGCGCCTGCATGCCGGCTTTCGCTACTGCCGAAGGGACCACGTAAGCGCAGCCGGTTTGCGTATAGGTGGCGGAGACGTTGAGTACCACGCCTGGGCGGCCGGCAGCGAGCCAGCGGCGTCCACAGGCCATCGTCATGTGCAGGGTGCCCATGAGGACGATGCCGATTACGGATTGAAAGGCCCCCAGGGAGAGTTCTTCGGTGCGGGAGAGGAAGTTCCCGGCGGCGTTGTTCATGAGGATGTCGAGCGGACCATCGTTCCAGATGATGCCGATGAATTCTTCCACGGCTGCGGGGTCGCGAACGTCGCAGGGACGGGAATGGATTTTTCCGCCGGTGCGCTCACGTAGTTCGTGCTCGGTTGCGGCCAGAACATCCTGGCGGCGGCCGCAGATGTAGACTTCGGCGCCAAGTTCCAGGAAGCGCTGGGCGGCGGCTTTGCCGAGGCCGGTTCCGCCTCCGGTGATGAGGACGCGCTTGTTGTGCAGGAGATCTTTCTGGAACATTGGTCCTCCGACATGAAGCAACGATTGTAAATGGATGGGTTCGTCGCGCGTTGCGAGAGGCGCGGCAAGCCGCGTCTCTACGGTAGGCTGCTGGCCTGTTCGAGGGCGGTTAGGGCCCAGAGTGCCTGTTCGGCCACCACCGGGTCATCATCGTGGCAGAGTCTTCTTAGCGTTGGTTCGAATTTCTTATTGCCGCTGTTGCCCATGGCTATCACCGCATTCCTGCGCAGGCCGGAGAGTTTGGCGCGACGGACGGGCGATCCGCGAAATGCTTCGCGAAATTCTTCGGGCTGCATCGCGGCCACCCAGTCGAGGTCAGGATTCACCAAACGCTCGCGCGGTTGGAACTCGGGTGCGGAGGTAACGGGGGCTTTGCGGTTCCAGGGGCAAACGTCCTGGCAGATGTCGCAGCCGAAGACGTGCCGTCCGAGGCCGGGGCGGAGCTCGTCGGGGATATCGCCTCTTTTCTCGATGGTGAGATAGGAGATGCAGAGGCGGGCGTCGAGTTCTCCGGGTGCGGTGATGGCCTGGGTGGGACAGGCAACGATGCAGCGGGCGCAGGTTCCGCAACGATCGGGGGCGGGCAGGTCGGGGAATGGAGTGTTCGTTAGATCGAGCGTGGTCAGGATCACGCCGAGAAACAGCCATGATCCTAATTTCTGATTGATGATGCAGGTATTTTTTCCGATCCAGCCTATACCCGCATATTTGGCGTAGACGCGTTCGATGAGGGGGCCGGTGTCCACGTAGGAGCGGAGTTCTAAGGGTTCGGTTTCGGAAGAAGCGCAGTGCTCGCGCAAGTCGTTTTCTACCTGCTTCAGGCGGCGGAGGACGGAGTCGTGGTAATCCTCCCGGGACCAGGCGTAGCGCGAGATCCAGCCCTGGCTGGCGTGTTCTTTTTGGGAGTTCTGCTGCGCATCGGTTGAGTAGGGGTGGGCGGTGTTGTAGTTGATGGCGCAGACGACTACGCTGCGCGCCCAGGGAGCTACTCGGGCGAGTGCGGAGCGCTTTAGTTCTCCGGCGTCGTTGCGGGCTTCCATGTATTTCATCTCGCCGTGCTTGTGGTCGGCGATCCAGTCGGGGAAGACCTGGAGTTCCGCGAAGTCGCGGATAGGGGCGATGCCGCAGAGGTCGAATCCGGCTTGGCTGGCGTAGTGCCTGATACGGGTTGGGAGATCTGCGAGCAAAAGGGCGTCCTGGAGAAGAGGCTAACATTTTTAGGATGCGTCGTTGGGGGTTGGGCGGGCGTCAGCCCGATCGGCTCAAGCCGGTTGTCAAAGTGTCTGGGATCGAAGCGGTGAACGGCTGCGCAACCAGAAGCTTAAGGGCTGGTAAACTCGGCGCCAACCATCGCCTGCCCCGGATTCGCTGAGAGCGGTGGCCAACGATCGGACGCCTCAGATCTGCTCAAGCGCGATCTGCTGAAGTGCTGATCCTCTTTCGCGCGCTAGGGGTGTCCGGGGACTCGGCGCGAACCTCCGACGGGAGCGACTCCGGCCGGAGACATCTCTCTGCCAAACGGAGCCTGCGCGGGAAACGGCGGTTCCGGAGCAACCGTCGATACCACTGCCGGACGCGACGTGCGCTGCATGGTTTTCGCAACGCGATCGAGGTGATTGACCGACCCGCGGGGCACTCCGAAGCCTGCGGAATCGGGACTGATCGTTAGGCGGTGCGCTGCTTCGGTCGCGAAAGCGGGCGGATAGGCAGTGAGACCGAGACCCACCATTACTGTTTGGTGTCCGGTCAGGGGAGCGGCCGGCACTTTCACGTTGGCGGGAGCATTGGCCAACACCGGTCGCGCATTCCATGAATTCCAACCACCGGGCTGCCAAACCCATCCGTAGCCGGGAGCTAAGGCCCATGCGCCGTAGTTGTAGGGCATCCATCCCCAGGGATAACCCGACACCCACAGGTAGCCGGCGCCGGGATAGAAGGCCCAGCCTCCGGCCTGGAACGGGCTCCAATTGGCGCCGATGAAGTAGGGCTGCCAGACGCTGCCGTAGCCGGGGACCGTCATGAAGTTGCCGTAATAATTCAGATCGTTCATACCATACGCGTAGGGCGATGCGACGCTCGGGCCGCCGGCAGCGGAAGCGTAACGGTCGCGATACTCGGTCTGCCGGCGATCGTAGCCATCGGAAGGATCGTCGTCGTAATTCTTGGCGATCACGAAGGTGTCTTGGTTCGCCTTGGCGGAATCGTTCTTTGCAGTTTCAGTGCTAGCAGTTTCAGCGCCCGTAGGATCAGCCGCGAATTTGATGGTTGCGCTGTGCTTCTCAGCTACTTCGAATTGTCCGGAGGGGCCGGTGGCGCTCAGTTTGCCCCTGAAAACGGCCACGGTGGCGTGGCTCGCGCCGTCGAGTTCGACGCGAAAATGCGCGGAGTCCGGGACGCTGACGGATTCGTCGGCAAAATTCAGCTGGAACTGATCGCCTGTTTTGTCCTTGCCATAGGTTTTCTTGGGATGAACATCCGCGTAGACAGTGCCGGAGACAAGCTGGATGGTGCTGAGCTTCTGGCCGTCATCCCCTAGCGCGAGGCGAGTGAAGTCGACTTCGGCGTTGGGGCCGAGGCGCAGGGCGCTCCCATCTTCGAATTCGACCTCAGCGCGGCCGTCCTTGCCCGTCTTCAATCTAGAGCCTTCGATCACGGGAAGGTTGAGAAAGGCCTTATCGAATCCGTCGCCGGCGTTGCGGTCGAGTTGGACGGTGCCTTCGACGTCGCTCAGGCGGACGATGCGTGCCTTCGATTCGGCGGATGCGGACGGCACCAACAACGCCGCTGCCAGCAGGGAGCATACCGCCATCTTTCCGAGGTTCTTGCCGATTCTAGTTGCCGCCGTGTTTCTGAACATAAAGATCTCCCGGGACCGTTTCCATGGATGTGTGTCTTAACATTGCGAGCATGCGGGGCTTAAGTCAAGCGGGATTGTTAGGTCGATAGACCTGCCCGTAACGCTAGTGCCGCTATCAACGATCCTGCCGGATGAGGCGATGGCTTCCTGAATACCAGGCCTAGCAATCAGGCCTGCGGAGTTACTGAGAGTCAGACGGATGCTTAATCGATTCTATCCCGCTAAACCGCAATTTTGAAACTTGTCAACGCCGCTGCTGAAGGCGTTGCCGCCGTCATTTGTCAACGCAGTCGCTGCCCAGGTGGCGGCCAAACCGACGTGGTGGACGCTGCGGCAGGACGCGAACGACGTGGTGGGTGTTTAGTAATTCACTAGTCAGGCAAGCGTTGTAGTCAGTGTCACCGTCGTCAAATTGTTGTGCCTTCAGTATTCGGCTTGACGGGGCCGCCGCCGTGGCCTATATACTCCTCTCTCACCTCTCACCGCACTGCGCGCATGCTCATCCTAAGCAAACGCGGCTTCACTTGACGGCAGGTTCCCAAGCCGTCGGTCGTTGCACTAACCCCCTTTTGACCATTACTCCATTGGTGAGCCTCTCTGCAGCGAGGATGAATGTATGAACTTTCAGCATTTTAGCGGCAAGCGCATCTTCTTGACCTTCCTGGTAGCCGGCGTGGCAATCGGAGTCTCGGTCCGTACATTCAGGGGAGATGTATCGGAGAAGGCCCAACCAAAACAGGCGTCGTTCCAGATCAAGAATGAATTCAAGGTGCAACCGCCAAAAGGGGCCAAGACGATACGCATGTGGTTTGCAGTTCCTCAGGAAGACGCTGCGTCTGAAATTCGTGAATTTCGAGTTACCGCCGCTTTTCCAGTCCAGTATTTCCGGGATGATTGGGGGAACCGCGTCGGGTATGCGGAGGTCAACGCGCCTGCCGAAGGCCCGATCACGATCCGGGAAGAGTTTGGGCTGACGCGCACGGAGATCCGCAACCTCATGGACCCAGCAAAGACGAGGCCGCTCACCGATCAGGAACGTGCGGCGCTGTTCGCCTACTTGCAACCTTCCACTCACGTAATCGTCAACGACTCAATCAAGTCGCTGTCCGCGTCCATCGTCGGGGGCGAGAGAAATCCGATCCTCGCGGCGCGAAAGATCTACGACTGGACGCTGGAAAACGTGGATTACTGGGTCAAGGACCCGGATCATTTAAAGGCTTCTCCAGTCGGTAGCACGGAGTATTGCTTGAGAACGAAAACCGGCAATTGTACGGACTTTCATTCGCTGTTTGCGTCGCTCGCCATGGCAGCCGGGATTCCCACGCGGATGGTCTACGGTTCGCTTTTAAAACCCACGCTGAATGGAGTGCAAATCGACGGGAGCTACCACTGCTGGATCTATTTCTTCGCGCCAAACTATGGCTGGCTTCCGCTTGATGTTTCTCTGGCGAATATTTACGGCAAGGAGTTCCCGGTAACGGACAAGAATAGAAAACTGGTGGAGCTAACGACGGCAACCGGTTACAAAGGGCTCGATCCAAGCAAGGTGGATTATTATTTCGGGAACCTCGATGAGAGGCGAGTGACGTGGTCCACGGGCAGGGACCTCATCATGCAGCCCCCGCAAAATGATGGGCCCGTGAATGCGCTCGCGAAAATGTACGTCGAAATCGATGGCAAGGAATCCAACGATTGGACACGCGAGCTCAGTTACGCGGAGCGGAGGCAATAGTCAACGACGGATTCAAAACAAGAATTCCTTTCAGAAAAGGAGAACTCACGTGGAACTCTGGCGACCTGACCCCACTTTTTACCCTTCACCGAAAATGGCGATGCTAGCACCGCCGGAAAAGGTGGCATTTGTGTCGTTGCTCAACGCGGAGAGCAATGGACGTCCCGACGCGCTCGGTGTCGTGGATGTGGATCCGGCATCCAAGAGCTATGGCGGAATGGTGGGCCGCGTGGACATGCCCAACCCGGGCGATGAATTACACCACTTCGGTTGGAACGCTTGCAGCGCTTGCCTGTGTCCCTACATGCCGCATCCGCATTCGGAACGGCGCTACCTGGTCGTTCCGGGCATCAAGTCCTCACGAATTCATATCGTCGATACGAAGCCCGACCCCCGAAAGCCCAAAATCATCAAGGTGATCGAGCCCAACATCCTCGCTGAACGGACGGGATACAGCCGGCCACACACTGTCCACTGCGGTCCCGAGGGAATTTACTGCAGCGCGCTTGGTTCCACCACAGGAGATGGCCCGGGCGGCATCTTCGTGATGGATCCGGAGAGCTTCGAGATTCTGGGCAAATGGGAAATCGAGCGCGGCCCGCAATATTTCGCGTATGACTTCTGGTGGCATCTGGGATTGGACACCCTGATCACCAGCGAATGGGGAACGCCGAATATGGTGGAAACAGGCGTGAATCCGGAAATTCTTTTGAAGGGCGGTTACGGCCACTCGCTGCATGTGTGGGATCTGCGAAAGCGCCGTCACGTCCAGGCGCTGGATCTGGGTGCTGAACAACAAATGGCACTGGAGCTGCGTCCAGCACACGACCCAAGTCGCGCGTACGGATTTCTTGGCGTGGTCGTCTCACTCAAAGACTTGTCCGCTTCCATTTGGGTGTGGCATCGGGACAACGGAAAATGGGGGGTGAAGAAAGTGATCGAGATTCCTGCCGAGCCGGCCGATCCCGAAAAGCTGCCGCCTTTGCTCAAGGGATTCAAAGCCGTGCCGCCACTCATCACCGACATCAATCTGTCGCTCGACGATCGCTTCCTTTATATTTCGTGCTGGGGAACCGGCGAGTTTCTGCAATACGACGTGTCCGACCCTTTTCATCCCAAGCGGACAGGTTCCGTGCATCTGGGTGGTATCGTGCGGCGCGCTGCACATGCGAAGAATCCCGGCGCACCTTTGAATGGGGGCCCGCAAATGGTGGAGGTGAGCCGCGATGGACGCCGAGTCTATTTCACGAACTCGCTCTATGCTCCATGGGACGCGCAATTCTATCCTGATGGAATTCGAAGCTGGATGGTAAAGCTCGACGCCAAACCGGAGGGCGGAATGGAGATTGACCCTAAATTCTTTCTTGAATTCGGCGATCTCCGCGGCCATCAAGTCCGTCTGGAGGGTGGCGACGCTTCATCCGATTCTTACTGCTACTCATGAGCCACCTTCCGGCTTGGCCATGGGCCGCAATGTTTCTTCTCGGGGCTTACCATGGCATCAATCCGGGGATGGGCTGGCTCTTTGCGGTGGCTCTTGGAATGCAGAAGAAGAGCGCGGTCGCGGTATGGCAAGCGCTGTTGCCGATTGCCGCGGGCCATTTCATAGCGATCGGCGTGGTCCTGGCCGGCGCCGTGGTTGCAGGCGCGGTGTTGCCCTTGCAATACGTCAAAATCATCGCTGCTTGTATTCTTCTCGTTCTTGGACTTCAACGCTTGATTCGCAGGAGCCATCCCCGCTGGGGCGGAATGCAAATCGGGTTTCGCGATCTCTGCATCTGGTCCTTCCTGATGGCCTCCGCTCACGGAGCGGGCTTCATGCTGTTGCCGATTTTGCTGAAAATGTCTGCACCACATTCTGCCGCTGACATGGCTGCTCCTGCGCCCCATCACCACGGGGCGGCTTTTGCGGGGCCATGGGCGGCATGCACCGCGTTGCTCGCACATACGCTCGGATATCTGCTGGTCACCGGACTGATGGCGTTGGTGGTCTACGAGAAGGTTGGTCTCGAGGTTCTACGAAAGGCATGGGTGAATTTGGATCTGATGTGGGCTGTGGCCCTCATCATGGCCGCAGGCTTTACCTTGCTGGTCCCCACATAAGTTCTCCTAGTTCTTTCGTTCGCGAGCGTCTTCTGCGTGGTCCGGTTGCAGACGTAGGGGAATGGGCTCTTCTGCCGCAGTATCGTCGGTGAAATGCCCCACGAACGACGGATTCGATATGGACCGCTCCCCGACGAGTGTCTCGGCGATTTGGCGCCAGCGCGCCCTGGATGGACGTTATACGAACTTTGGCTGTATATATAGCTATGACCTTTCTGCGCCGCGTCGTAATGCTGTCTCGCCGCCGCAAGTTTGGCCGGTATCCAGTGGCCAAATGGGCGAATTGCGCCTTTGGGATGATTCCAGCGTCCATCGCTTTGCTCGTGCTGTTGTCGCTGGCGCATCCGGCGCGGGTCTTCGCGGCGAATCCTGACCTGGAGACGGTGCTAACTGGCTCGCGCGAACGTATTGAGAAATTGGATTACCGCGTGACCGGGCGACTCACACGGGTGGAAGGCAATGGCAAGCGCACGAACTACAAGTTCGCCGCCAAGGCTCGCTGGTTTCCCGATGGTTTGCGTGTGCTATGCGAAATTTCAGGGCCGGGCTCAGACAAGACGAGCGTTCTTCTGCATATGAGCGTGAGTGGGCACGTGACCATCGAGGCGCGACTTCCTGGCGAGAAGGCCGCTAGCGTGTTGCCCTTCGAACGTTGGAACGACCCACTCGTGGGAACCGACTTCTCCTATGAAGACATGGTAGAGAGCCCGTTCTTCTGGAAGCATCAGGAACTTCTAGCACCTGAGAAATACGGTGTACGGGATTGCTTTGTACTGAAGAGTATGTCCGGCGCGGAAGACCGGACTTACTATGATTCGGTGACATCGTGGATTGACCGCGGCATTTTGTTCCCGGTGCATGTGGTGAAGACGCCTCGCGGGACGGGACCGCAGAAGGAATTCATTTACTACGGACTGCGCCAGATCGGCGGCGATTGGTCCGCGTCGCAAGTGGAGGCGAAGCAGCAGGGCAAGCCTGGCTCCTCGATTATGGTAATCGAACGGGGCTCGGGAAAGGCAAATCTGGGACGCAAGGACTTTGATCTCGCCCAGTCCAGCGCTCAAGGAGAGGACGTGAAATAAATCGCGTCGCCTTAATCAGGCGGTTGCAAGGCCCGGTGCGGCCACTGGAGCATCCACGGTGTTGGCCTCATGGGACAAGCTCTTTTTCAGGCCTGGCCGAGGCCCCATATAAGCCAAAAGGCCACCAATTCCAGTCGCCAGCAAGTTGCAAGAGTGCTGGCCCGACCACCATCCGCACGACGGTAGCATCCAGGAACACCGCCACGGCGAGCGTAAAGCCCAGCATTTGGACGACCAGAAAGCTGCCCACGGTGAATGCGGTGAAGACGGCAATCATAATTGCCGCCGCGCTCGTGATCAGCCCCGCCGTCCGCGCCAGGCCCTCGACCACCGCCGATCTCTCCGATAGACCGCGCCGCCGTTCTTCGAGCACTCGGGCGACCAGGAAAACCTCATAGTCCATGCTCAATCCGAAGACGATGGCAAACGAGAGAATCGGCACGATCGGGTATACGGTGCCGGTCGCTCCGTGGAGCCCAAAGAGTTTGCCGCCGTGCCCTTCCTGAAAAACCACAACTAACGCACCGAAGGAAGCGCCAACCGAGAGCAGATTCAGCAGAATTGCTTTGATAGCCGCAAACAGAGAACGTAACCCGATCAGGAGCGCCAGCAAGCTCCCCAATATCACGAACAGGATCACCCTCGGCAACCGCTCTTTCACTACCGAGTCATAATCTGCGTCGATTGCCGGAAGGCCGCCCACCCGCAGCACTGCGCCGGGCACGCCGGTGATCGCCGCCACATCGCTGGAGCGCACCTCTCGTACCCATCGTATCTGTTCGTTGGGCGAAAGCGTGGCGGTGGGCAGCAATTCAATCAAAGTAGCGTGACCATCGCTGCGAAGAAAACTCTGCCGCATTGACTCGGGTACATCGCCGACCGCATCCGCACTGTCGGACATCCCCGCGAGCGTCGGAAGAGATAAGACCTCTTCGGCTCTGGGATCGCTCTGGAAGTGCTTCGTCAAACGACTGACTGCAACCCAGCCAGCCGGCGAGAGCGGCGGAGATTCCGGCGGCAACTCCAGGATCACTCGCAGCGACTGCACAATTCCCGACCGCCCCATGGCTTGCAGCGTGTGCAGTGCCTGCACCGACTCGGCCGCCTCCGGGAGCGAGTTATGGTCAGGAATCCCGGGAGAGATTTTCCGTGCCTGGAATGCAAGCATCAGTAGCGGAATCCCGGCGACCAGCAGCGCCGTCCAGGGCCGTTGGGTTATGATGCTGCCCCACCGCACCCACCGCTCACTCGCCGCGCATTGGTCGTCCTGCTTTTTGAATCGTTTGCCTGGAAGATGCACTCTGGCGGCATTGATGCGATGCCCTAACAGACCAAGCACCCAAGGCAGAATGAATGTACACAGCATGACACTCAAAACGGTTACCAGCAGGCCAGCTATCCCTATCGAGCGCAGGTCGCTGATAGGCACAGTCAGCAGCGCTGAAAATCCGATGGCAACTGTGGTAGCCGAGATGATCAGCGTCCGCCCCGCTTGCCCGGCTGCAATATCGGCAGCCTGGCCGGGATCATATCCCTCGGCCAAGGCTTCGCGAAACCGGCTCACCATCAGCAATGCATAGTCGATGCCCAAGCCAAGGCCAAGCATCGTCGCCAGATTCTGCACCAAAATCGAGAGCTGCAGATAATGCGCGAGGAGAGCAGCCGCACCCATCGCCATCGAGATGGAGAGGACTCCAACTCCCAGCGGCAATAGCGCGGCCACAAGACTGCCGAAAGCCAGCACCAGCAGAAACAGAGTTACCGGCATCGCTCGTTCTTCGGCGTGATCGACTTCATCAGCACTGACCTTGCGCAGATCGAAGTTCAGTGGCGTTTCTCCCGTAATCTCCAGTTTGATCTTGGGGTATTGCGACCTGAGATGACCTTGCATCCAGTCCGCTCTTGCCCTCAGTTTGGGGACCAAAGCCTCGACCGTTTCATCGTGCGGGTCCAAGCCCACGATGATCAAGGCCCCGCCATTGTCCCCAGTGAACAGAGGGTCTGGCCAATCCAGACTCGAGACCGCACCCGACACACCTGGCACACTACGCAAGGAACTGGTTAAGAAGCTCAATGCATCGGCGCCTTCGGCGGAATCCGGATCGGGAATACCGCTGATCACCAGAACCAGGCGGCGGGCGTACGCAGACTGGAAACGCTGCCCCAGTTCCTGGTCAACTTTTTCTGATTCTCCGCCCTTGATGTGAACCACTGTCTCCAGGCGCCGTTCGACTTTGTAGGAAAACGGCAGCAGCGCAAGCGCCAAGGCAAACCCCAGCATCGCCAGCCAGAATCGGCGGCGAGCGGCATCATGGCCAGTCTTCAAGCCAGGCATTACCATGGAGGATCCACGTTGTTTCCTGGTTCGTCTGAGAGCCAGGAAACGACTTCGGTGATCGGGTACATCGAGGATAGAGGGTCAAAGTGGATCTTCATTGGGGTTCGGCCATGAGCTTAGTTAAGGATAAACGATAGATGTGGGGAACTGCCTGTTCAACCGTTGTCAATCGAGGGACGTGGCTGACGAAGACTTCGCTGTAGGATTGCCCGCCTATCACTCATCAGGGACGAATTAGGAACCTCAAGGAGGATTCGTAATTGGGCAACGTGCTTGTCGTGGTTAATCCCGATTGGTCGCTAGCCACCAATCGGCCACAACCGACGAGAGCGATGGTTCTCGCTGGGCGGCGAAAAACCCCGGAACATATTTCAGCGATCGGAAAATTGCACACCACCTGGCGCGAGCATTGAGGTAACTTTACAGCAGCAGGTTGCGCGAGAGCCTGGGCGCCTTTAGGGACTTCTGGCGAATCGAGAACCAGTCGAAAATTCAAGGTGTGGATCGCCACGAGGGTGGATGAGCATACAGGTTGCTCTCAATCACAGGACACAGTACCGTTACGAAAACGCGGTCTCAGTCGGTCCACAGATTATACGGTTGCGTCCCGCCCCGCATTGTCGAACGCCGATTCTCAGCTACTCGCTTAGCGTCACTCCCTCCGAGCACCTTCTTAACTGGCAGCTCGACCTTTACAACAATCATGTCGCGCGCCTTCTTTTTACGGACAAGACCAACAAGGTTGTGGTCGAGGTCGACCTCGTGGCCGAGCTATCCCCCTCCAACCCGTTCGATTTCTTTCTGGAACCAGGAGTAGAAGACTACCCTTTTGAATACGATCCGGAGCTGGCTAAGGATCTCGGACCCTATCTTGCGGTCGATCCGGATGGACCTCGGCTGCAATCTTTTCTTGGGAAGCTTTCCCGCGAGAAGCGAGGAACGATCAGCTTTCTGGTTGACTTGAATCGGAGGGTACGAAACGAGATTGACTATGTGACGCGGCTGGATCCAGGCGTCCAGCCATGCGAGCAGACCCTGGAAAAGTGTACGGGGTCCTGCCGTGACTCGGCATGGCTGCTGGTGCAGGTTCTGCGACGTTGTGGAATTGCGGCAAGGTTCGTCTCCGGTTATCTGATTCAGTTGGCGACCGACGAAAGTCCATCGGAAGGTCCGAGCGGTCCGCTAGCTGACTCTGCGGATTTCCATGCATGGGCAGAAGCATTTTTGCCGGGTGCGGGCTGGATTGGGATGGATCCAACCTCGGGCCTTTTCGCGGGCGAAGGTCACATCCCGCTGGTCTGCACCCCAAACCCTTTGACAGCGGCGCCCATCGAGGGCACGGTCGAGCGGGCCAACGTGGACTTCAGCTACTCCATGTCTGTTCAACGATTGAATGATCCCCCACGGCCGTCCAAGCCCTTCACCGAAGGGGCTTGGCTGAGGGTCGAAGAGGTGGCACATCGCGTCGATGCGGATCTGGAAGCGCAGGATGTTCGCCTGACGATGGGGGGCGAGCCGACGTTCGTCGGGATCGACGAGCCCGAGAGCCCGCAATGGAGCATCGACGCCATGGGAGCATTGAAGCGAACCCGCGGTTTAGCGCTTATCCGATGCCTCCGCGCGAAAGTGGCGCCCGGCGGACAGCTTCACTACGGACAAGGCAAATGGTATCCGGGCGAGCCACTGCCGCGTTGGGCCCTGAGCTGCTACTGGCGCGTCGACGGTGTCCCGGTGTGGGAGAATATCGATCTCATCGCTCTCGAGAATCAGAAATACGGTTTCGGTGCGGCCGATGCTCTCAAGTTCATAGCAGCGCTTTCGCGCCGCCTTGAGGTGAGTATTGAAAATGTGCTGCCGGCTCACAACGAAGCTGAATCCGCGGACGGGCCGGAGGCCCGTCACCAGACAAACACGGAGCCGGCCGGTTACATCTTGCCCATTCGCCGCCGTCAGCCAGAGGGCCGGTTGTGCTGGTCGAGCCAGTTGTGGTTCCCTCGCCCGGAACGGCTGCTACTGTCGCCAGGCGAATCTCCCATCGGCTACCGCATACCGACCGAGTCGATGCCGTGGGTTGCACCCGATGAAGTCCAATACGAGCGCGAGGCTACGCAATTCGGAGCCCCGATCAAGCTGCCAGTGCGCCCACACCGGCGCATGGACCTCTTCCAAAGAAATCCCGTGGCCGATCGGTTACCCGCCGTCTCGAGCACGGCCGAAACTGAGCTGGAGCTGATCCGGCCAGCTCTGTGCGTGCAGGCTCGAGAAGGCCGCCTGCACGTGTTTCTGCCTTATGCATCGCAGCTCCCGGACTATCTCGACCTAATCGCCGCCGTCGAGGATACTTGCCAGTATCTGCACCAGCCGGTGTGGATCGAGGGCTACCCTCCGCCTTCCGACCCGCGGTTGAGATCCTTCAGCGTTACTCCCGATCCCGGCGTTCTGGAAGTAAACCTGCCGCCCGCGAGCAATTGGGACGAACTCGAACAGATCAACGCAGTACTCTTCGAGGAGGCACACCATAACCGGTTGACCGCTGAAAAATTCGCCTATGACGGCAGTCACATTGCTACCGGCGGGGGTAGCCATATCGTGATTGGCGGAGCGACCATCTTGGACAGTCCTTTCCTGCGCCGCCCGGATCTGCTGCGAAGCATGCTGGCATTCTGGCAGAACCATCCGTCGCTCTCGTATCTGTTTTCCGGCATGTATATCGGCCCGACGAGCCAGTCTCCGCGGATCGACGAAGCGCGTATGGATGCCTTGTACGAACTGGAGCTAGCTTTTAGTAATCTACCTGCGCGCGACTGCCCGCCAACCACACTCGATGGATTGTTCCGCAACCTGCTGGTCGACGTCACTGGGAATTCGCATCGCGCTGAATTCTGCATCGACAAGCTCTATCCACCGGAGGGCCGGGGGCTTCGTCTGGGCTTACTCGAATTGCGAGCATTCGAGATGGCTCCTCATGTCAGAATGGGTCTTATTGAGATGCTGTTAATCCGCGCGCTGGTGTGCATGTTTTGGAAACGTCCATTCGAAGGCGGCCTCATCCGGTGGGGCACGGCGCTTCATGATCGTTTTATGCTGCCGTATTTTGTCAGGCGCGACTTTTCGGGAGTGATCGGCTGCTTGCGCGAGTCTGGCTACAATTTCGAGGAAGAGTGGTTTGCTGCGCAACTGGAGTTTCGTTTTCCGAAAATCGGGTCCATCGCTGTAGAGGGGGTTGAACTCGAGTTGCGTGAGGCGCTCGAGCCTTGGAACGTACTCGCGGAAGAGACCACTTCCGGCCGGACGGTTCGCGCTGTGGACTCCTCGTTCGAGCGGATTCAGGTAAAGGTATCTGGGTTGACTACGGAATCCCGCTACGTGGTCGCATGCAACGGTCGCAGCGTGCCGCTCTATCCGACCGGGGAGCGGGGAGAGAGTGTCGCGGGAGTGCGGTATCGCGCGCGGCAGTTGTCGGCGGAGTTACATCCAACGATTCCTGTGCACGCGCCCCTGATCTTCGACATTATTGATCGCTTGAAAAAGCGTTCGATTGGGCGGTGCGCCTACCATGTGGGATCGCCCGACGGGCGCGCCTACACAGCCCGCCCGGTGAACGCGACGGAGGCCGGAGACCGCCGCCGGCAGCGCTTCCTAGAATCCGACCCTGCACCCGGTCTGATGGCGGCGCCGGACGAAGAAACCAACCCGATCTTTCCATTGACTCTGGACCTGCGTTTGGCGCGGCCTGGGCAAGAGACCAATATCGAGAAGCCGGGGCAGGTCCGATGACGGTAGATTTATATCAACCTCCGCTCGGGTACGGAGATGCCTACAACGAATGGTCGGCCGATGGCGTCTCTCCGCGGCCGCACTGGGCGCATCTGGTGGAGTCGCTGCAGGCGATCGGCGCGGAGGAATTGGGACGACGCTGGGCTCGTGCCGAGCGCTGCATTCGCGAAAACGGGATCACGTACAACGTGTACGGCGATCCACTGGGGGCGAGTCGGGCATGGCAGATCGATATCGTTCCGCTGCTGATTCCGGCGGACGAGTGGCGCTTCATTGAAGCTGGCATCATTCAGCGCGCCCAATTGCTCAATCTGCTCCTCGAGGACCTCTACGGCGCGCAGAACCTGGTGGCGCAGGGCCATTTTCCCGCCGCGCTTCTCTATGCCAACCCAGCATTTCTGCGACCGCTGGTGGGCGTGCCGGTTGCGGCGCACAGCTATCTGCATATGCTGGCGGTCGATCTTGCCCGTTCGCCCGACGGGGAATGGTGGGTGCTGGCCGATCGCACGCAAGCGCCTTCGGGTAGCGGCTATGCGTTGGAAAACCGCACCATCGTCTCCGATGTTCTACCTGATCTCTTCCGCACGTCGAATGTATTGCGACTTGCCCCATTTTTCCGTGCGCAACGCGAAGCGCTCAGCAACCTTGCCCAGCGCGACAATCCGAGAATCGTATTGCTCACTCCCGGGCCGCTCAACGAGACGTACTTCGAACACTCCTACATCGCGCGTTATCTGGGATTCACACTGGTGCAGGGAGCGGACCTGACGGTACGCAAACGCCGGGTGTATCTCAAGACCGTCGACGGACTGGAAAAGGTGGATGTAATTTTGCGGCGGGTGGACGACAGCTTTTGCGATCCACTTGAACTGCGGGCCGATTCGCTACTGGGCGTGCCTGGTCTGGTCGACTCCATCGTCGCGGGTAATGTGAAGGTGGCCAACGCACTGGGAAGCGGACTGATTGAGACGGCTGCGATCATGCCGTTTCTTCCCGGCCTCTCCCACGAATTGCTGGGCGAGAAGCTCAAACTCCCGTCCGTCGCTACCTGGTGGTGCGGGCAGAAGTATGCACTCGATTGGGTGCTCGACCATCTCGACCAGGTGGTCGTGAAACCGGCATTCCCCTCGCGCGGTATGGAACCGGTGTTCGGGGCAGAACTTCTGAATGCCGAGAAGGGCAGGTTTGCCGAACAGTTGCGGGCGCGCCCGAGCGAGTATGTAGCGCAGGAGCAGGTTGCTTTGTCGACGGCGCCGGTGTGGGACAAGGGATGTCTCAACTCGCGCAGCGTCGTGCTGCGCACCTACGTGCTCAATACCGGCAAAAGGTGGATCGCGCTTCCGGGCGGACTCGTACGCGTTGCCGAAGCGGAGGGGTCAGTTGTCTCGATGCAGCGGGGCGGCCACAGCAAGGACGCTTGGGTCCAGTGGGACAGCCCCGTCGATACCTTTAGTTTGCTGCGCCCGCGGAATGAGCCGGTGGAATTGCACCGTGTCTCGCGAGTTGTGCCTAGCCGAGTCGCGGACAATGCCTTTTGGCTGGGCCGATATGTCGAGCGCTCCGAAAACATTGCTCGGATTTTACGAGCCATGATCCCTCGCGTGCGGCGCGCCGAGGAAGCGGAACTCGGCTGCCTTGTCCGCCTGCACAAGTGTCTGGGGTCACGGAACAGCAAGTTGCCCAAGCCTAAACACAGGCGGCCTACCTCTCTTGAACTTGAACAGGAAGTGACCTCGCTGTTGACGGATGCCAAGCGGGCCGACAGTTTGGCGTGCACTCTGGCGGAGGTATCGCGGATTGGCGGTAATATTCGTGAGCGCTTGTCGGGCGATATGATTTTCCTGATCGGCCAGCTTCGAAGCTCAATTCAGGTTGGGCAGGGGACTCCGTTTCTCGAGTATCCGGCGATGCTGACCGATTGTTTGGGACTGCTTTCCGCATTTTCCGGAATGGAGCGGGAGAACATCAACCGCGGATTGGGCTGGGTGTTCATGACCACGGGCCGGCGTCTTGAGCGCGCGATCTATCTGACCAGGCAACTGATCGAAATCACTACCCCGCTGGCGGAGCAGGATTGGTCACTTTTGGAATGCCTGCTCGAAGTTGCGGATAGCTCCATGACCTATCGGACTCGGTACTACACAACGCTGCAGCCCTTAGCTGTAATGGATGTGCTCATGGCGGATGAGACCAATCCGCGCTCTTTGGATTTTCAGCTGAGCCACCTCGCCGATCTGTATCAAAAGCTTCCTCGGCACGTCCCGGTTGACTTACAGGCGATGCGGGCCGCGCTGGCATTGTTACGCAGTTTCGATTTACGAAAGTTAAAATATCCATTACCCGGTGCCGCCGCGCCGAATGCTTCTGACGGGCTCTCCCGGCTGGCGAGCTTCCTCCGGGAGTTGGAAGGGTTGCTGCCTTCCTGGTCGAATAACTTATCGAGCAGATATTTTAGTCACGCCCGCACCTTGCCGATCACCATAGGCCAATGATTTTCTTAGGACAATAATCTTCGCATCATGATCTATAAAATCGTTCACCGGACCACATATAGATACAAGCATCCCGTCTCGGTGGGAACTCACGTGGCGTGCCTAAAGCCTCGGGCGTTGCCTAACCACCAGTTGTCTTGGAGCGAGCTGCGAATCCAGCCACGTCCAGCAACGCGGACCGAGCGCATCGATTTTTTTGGAAACCTTCTCTGCTTTTTCACCATCCAGGAACCGCACCGGGAATTGATGGTAGAGGCGCGCAGCGAAGTCGTCATGGAGCGGAAACCAACGCCTTGGGCTCAACTGCCGCTGCCTTGGGAAGAAGTAGCGAGATCGGTTCCCACCGATCTTAGCGCGGCTGGCCTAGAAGCCTACCAGTTTGGATTTGAGTCGCCACGCATTCGTGTACGGCCGGAGTTTGCGAGCTATGCGCTGCAGTCGTTTACGCCTGGCCGGCCTATGACGGATGCGCTTCTCGACCTAACCGCGCGCATCCACAAGGACTTTCGCTTCGATTCGAAATCCACCAACGTTCGGACCACACCCGAAGAGGTCCTGAGGAAACGGCGGGGGGTGTGCCAGGATTTCGCACACTTGCAAATCGCCTGCCTCCGCTCCCTGAATCTGGCCGCTCGCTATGTAAGCGGATACCTTCGAACCTACCCACCTCCCGGGCAACCGAGGCTGGTGGGCGCCGATGCATCCCACGCCTGGGTTTCGGCATATTGTCCGGGAATCGGCTGGCTTGATATGGATCCCACGAACAACATCGTCCCCTCGAACGGCCACGTTACACTCGCCTGGGGCCGGGACTACGGCGACGTGAGTCCTCTGCGGGGCTTAATCCTGGGCGGTGGATCGCATACGCTCAAAGTCGCTGTTGACATGGAGCCGATCGATTCCTAGTGCCGGGAAGTCTGATGTTTGAGGAGAGCCCGGCGTTTCTGCCCGGCCACCGAACCGGCGCAGGACGGGCGCGGCGCCTGTCGCTCCGGATTCGCAGACTAGCCGACCGGTGGCACACTCTGATCGATTTCATCCATCCAGACTTTAAAGCTCTCCAGAGTATTTGGGCCGAAGGTGGTGGTGATGGCAACATCGGTCGCGTCGCGGCCTCGCGCTATGAGCACTCGTCCAATCCTGGGCACGTTGTTACGTGGATCGAATGTGTGCCAGGCACCGCCAAGATAGACTTCAATCCAAGCCGCAAAATCCATCACCCCGTAAGGAGGGAGCGTTCCCATGTCGCCAAGGTATCCGGTGCAGTACCGCGCAGGAATATTCATGCAGCGGCAGAGCGCGATAGCCAGGTGGGCGTAGTCGCGACAGACGCCGACACCCTCGTTGAAGGATTCCCAGGCTGTTCGCGTGGGACGCGCTTTCTGATAATCGAAAACGATATGGCTGTGGACAAAATCGCAGATGGCCTGCACGCGCGACCATCCCGGCGTCGTCTGACCGAATCGCGACCACGCCGCATCGGAGAGTAGATCAGTCTCGCAATAGCGGCTGCCCAAAAGGAAGACCAGAGTATCTTCCGGCAAATCTTGTAAAGCGTGCTGTTGAGCGGCGGGCGTCACGGCATCGGGTTTTGCCGAATCTCGAACCACCCCAGTGCTTTTCAGACTAATCCTTCCCATGGGTGCGACAATCCGGGTGCACCAGTTTCCGAAGCCGTCTCGATACGCCGTGATGGGGGTTGCCGGATCGGTGATCAGAAGATCGGGGCTGACGATATCCGAAGCCCGGGAGTAATGGACATTGACCATGAGGATCATCGGCGTCTCTTGTGGACAGTAAAAGACCAATTCGTAGCCGACCTGAATCAACATGCAGAGTTCCTCCGCCGAACTTGGCTGAACGAAATGGCGCACTGATCAAGTCTCAACCGACCGGTACGTCCGACAAGCAGATGCGGTGGCCACTCCGACGGTTGCGGCAAATCAGCTTGCGCTAGAGTTTCAAGTCAGCGCGCTTACCTATTCTACAGAGCTCAGATCCTGGCTCCGGCGAAACTCGATTCGTGGCATACCGGGGCTCGCAAACCCCGCCCCCCAAGGGGTTCGTGCCGGTGAACGCGTCCCGGGAATCTGCATTCTGAGAGTGCACGAGATCTAGACGCGCCGCTCCGTTCTTTCCTGCGACGCAGTTTTGGGAGTCGGCATGGACACGTGGATTCGAGTTCCCGAAGCATCGGACTCCAGGCTTATTGTCCCAGAGAATTGGAGAGCCCGTTCTCTCATGCCGCGGATCCCGACACCCGAACCTCTCGACTGAATTTCCGACAATTGTTGGGCTGGTATTCCTTTACCTTCGTCTCGAACCTCGAGGACGAGCGCCCCTTGTTCGCGGCCGAGGCGGATGCTGGCGGTCTTACTTCCCGAATGGCGGTGAATGTTCGTAAGGCATTCCTGGACGATGCGGAACAATGACAGCTCATAGTCGCGATCCAGGCGTTCGATCGTGGGCGGCAGGTCGAGCGACACCTGAATCCCACTGCGTTCGGCGAATCCGTTGACATAGTCCGTAATTGCGGACTGCAGTCCAATCTCGTCCAGCAGGGGCGGATACAGAAGGTGAGACATCGTGCGAATATCTCTGGTCATTTGTATGACGAATGACCTGATGTTGCCGAGCGACGCGGCGGCGCGCGAACTCAGACGGTCGCTCTCGTTGGCTAAATTGGAGGCCTCCATGCCGAGGGCCGCGAGAAGTTGTCCGGCGCCGTCGTGGAGTTCCCTCGCGATTCGTCGTCTCTCCTGGTCTTGAGCTTGCAAAATGCGGGCAGACAGTTCGCGGAGCTCCTGGCTCGCGCTCAGCAGTTCGTGTGTACGTTCCTGAACTCTCCGCTCCAGCTCCGCCTGGCCCACCCGGAGTTGCGATTCTCGATCCTGCTGCAGCCGGGCAATCTCGAGTCTGCTGCTGATGCGAACCAGAAGTTCACGCGCGGAGAAGGGCTTTATCAAATAATCGTCCGCGCCAGCTTGCATGCCTTCCACCCGCGATTCCTCACCGGCACGGGCGGAAAGAAGGATGACTGGAATGGTGCGAGTCCGCTCATCCGCCCGCAGTAGCTTCAGAAGCTCAAAGCCATCGACTATCGGCATCATCACATCGCTCACGATGAGATCCGCGGGGTGTTGACGTGCAGACTGAATGGCGGCTTGACCGTTAGCAACAGTTTCTACTTCGTACTGTTCCGACAATAAACGAGCCAGATACTGGCGCATGTCGGAGTTGTCGTCAGCGATGAGGACGCGAGGACGGATGGCGGCTTGCGATACCGGGGGACAGGGGACGGGCAGCAACTCGTCGTGCACGGAAAAAATGTCCTCGCGTGCCCCGGTCGAGTCAGGAAGCCACCTGAGGGCCTCCTCTAGAAACGGCTTCGCACCCACCGCAGTGGATGACAAGCTACGAGAGCCACCCATTTGGCCGGACGCGAGATGAGTTTGTCCAAAGGGAATGCTAACGACGAAAGAGGAGCCTTGTCCCAGCGAGCTTTCGGCCCTAATGGAGCCGCCATGCAGCTTCACTAACTCATGGACTAACGCCAAACCGATCCCGCTGCCCTCGTGGGTTCGACTGGGCACATTCGGGATACGATTGAATCGCTCGAACAATTTAGATATGGCTTCGGCAGGAATTCCCACTCCCGTATCCCGAACGCGAAGCTCGGCCATGTTCCCGGCGCGCCGTACAATGACCGCAATTTCTCCTTCGAAGGTGAACTTGAAAGCATTGGAAATCAAATTCAGAACAATTTTCTCCCACATATCGCGATCTACGTAGACTGGTTCCTCAAGGTCGCGACAATCCACGACGAGGCGCAATCCCGCTTTGTCGGTGGCGGAACGGAATACGCTTGCCAACTCAGAAGTGAAGCCGGCTAAGTCCGTAGCCTGGTAGACGGCTTGTACTCGTCCAGCCTCAATTCGCGAAAAGTCCAGGAGTGTATTCACCAGGCGCAAAAGCCTAGCGCCGTTCCGACTCACCAACTCGAGCTGTTCCTTAGCCGTTGGGGAAAGGTGAGTCTGGCTTCTTGCCAGCAGATCCTGTAGCGGTCCCAGCATCAAAGTCAAGGGGGTGCGAAACTCATGGCTCACGTTGCTGAAGAAGGTTGTCTTGGCGCGGTCAATTTCGGCGAGAGCCTCTGCGCGCTTCTTTTCCGCCGAGTATGCGCGTGCGTTGGCGATGCTGGCGGCGATCTGGCCGGCGACGAGATTGATGAATCCTGCGTAGCTGACGTCCAGGGGACGGAATGGATTGAGGGCGGCGATAATCACTCCGGCCGGCTTGTCCTGACCCTGACTGGTGATGGGAAGGAGGAGTGCTCGCCAAGGTGACGTGTCCCAGGAACCGGATGGGACCGACTCGAATCTCTCCAGGAGGTTCTCAACGATGATGGAATCTTTCCCCGTCACTAGGTCGACGATTGGCCAAGGTTGATCCTTTCCGGTGAATGGAATCGACTGTGGCGCGGCCGCGTGGTGTTCCGGTATTCCGGTTTGGCAGGCAAGGCGGGCTTCGCTGCCACCTTCTGTGAAGAGATACAGGAGGGTAAACGGCAGGTCCTTTTGATTTTCGCCGAGGCAGCGAGCGATGCACATGACCACATCCTCTTCCGAAATCGTCTTATTCAACTCTCCCGCCAGGGAACGCAGTGTCTTGAGTCGGCGTTCTCCGATCACGCGATCCGTTTCTTCTGTCACCACGCAGAGATGTCCGGCAACGGTGCCATCATCTCCAGACAAGGGACTGTAGGAGAAAGTGTGATAAGTTTCTTCGCGATATCCGCTCCGCTCCAGGAACAGGAGCAACGCTTCATCCCAGGTCGCCTCACCAGTCTCTAAAACCTTCTGAATACGGGGACCAATGTTTTCCCAAATTTCCTTCCATACCTCGTGAGATGGCTTTCCCAGCGCCCACGGGTGCTTCTTCCCAAGGGTCATCCGGGCGTAGTCATCGTTATAGAGAAAGGTGAGTTCGGGTCCCCAACTCATCCACATAGCAAAACGTGAAGTGAGCACGACGCGAACCACAGTCTTCAGGCTTTGAGGCCAACTTTCGATGGGACCCAGTGGAGTCTTCGCCCAATCGAAGTCACGAACCAGTTGCCCCAACGCGCCTCCGCCGCGCACCCATCCCGGCGAAAAAGCGATTTCTTCCTTCGTGCCTTCGATAATCTTCGCGGCCGGGTTCTCGAACAGCTTTTTGATGACGGCGGGCAGCTCTTGTGTAAATTCTGACTTCGTCACCGATCCTTTTGCGTCGACAGAGGCAGCTTGCTGGCGGGCGATCGTTTCGTGATTTTGGGTCACAATGATCACGTTGCACTCAGGGAGATCCCGTCGAATAATTCGGGTCGCTTCCAATCCGTCCATGCGAGGCATGTTGATGTCCATCAGGATCACCTGAGGACGCAGGTGGTTCGCCTTCTCAATCGCTTCAATCCCATCTCCGGCTTCGCCACAGACTTGCCAATTGGGCTGAGATTCAATAAAGGATCGCGCGGTGCGCCTAAACAACTCGTGATCATCGGCAATCAGAATTTGTACGGCACTCATCTTCCAGCCCTTAAATCCTTCTTACACTTGAGGTTCATGGAATTTCGTAGAGGAGTAGTCAGGAATTATCAACCCAACTTAGAACGAAACCTTTACAGTTTTCGCTGTATTACTTACTGGTTAACCCGGTCTGTTGTTAACACTTCTTCTTCTTCGAACGTCTATGATGTCGTGGGGATTTTGCACGCATGGCCTGGTCAGAAGATAGAGTTGACCTGCTGGCGGCGGGCCTGGAATGTCGGCCTGCGAGGGAGCGAATCCACGCCTGAAGTTCCCGAAGATACGAGATTAGTGAGCGACGCTCGTAACGGAGACCGCGAGGCATTCGGCCGCCTCTACGATCGCTATGCCCGAATGGTCCACGGAGTTCTGCTGGCGAAGGTTCCGGCGGGCGCAGTGGATGACCTGGTTCAGGATGTCTTCCTGCTGGCGCTCCGCCGGCTGTCAACCCTGCGGGAGGCGGGCAGCTTTGGAGCGTGGCTGGCCGCGATTGCTCGCAATCAGGCCAACGACTACCACCGTCATTCCGCGCCCGAGGATCAACTGGCGAACGATAGGTCCGAGAACGAAATCGGGTGCGGCCATGCCAGCCAAGATCGTCAAGGTCCGGCAAATCAAGGTCGGGCAAATCAAGGTCCGGATCAGCACGGTTCGGCCGTCGCAATTCTCGACGCCGTCAGGAGTCTGCCCGATGCCTACCGAGAGACATTGATTCTGCGACTAGTCGAGGGCATGACCGGCCCTGAGATAGCCGCGCGCACTGGACTGACGCAGGGCTCGGTTCGGGTCAACTTGCATCGCGGCATGCAGCAGCTCCGCGCAAAACTGGGTCCACACCCGAGCCAGGAACGTCCAGGAATTGATCGACCCGAACAGGAGACATCGCAGTCATGAATATGGGGAGCAATAGGATGGAAGACGAAACGCCGGCACGCGGCGGCGACTACCTGTGGGATGGATCGGGCGAACCCGATCCTGAAATCCAGCGGCTGGAATCGTTACTCGGAAAATTTCGGCATGACCGTCCCGTGCCGCCATTCCCAGCGGTCCCAGCGATGGTCCCGGACAGACGATGGACATTCTTGCCGCGGCGGATACGACTGTTTCCCACTCTGGCGACAGCCGCCGCTGCTCTGGTGGCGATCGTGGTAGCTACATTTCTGGTGTATGGAAGGAAGCCAGCCCCAACTATCGTGGCGGGTTGGAATGTATCCCGCGTGGCAGGAACGCCTCGAGTTGGCCCCAAGACGATCGGCGGGAAAGAAGGGACCAGCCGTCTCGGAGTCGGCCAAATGCTGGAAACCGACTCTCAATCGCGAGCCAGCCTGGAGGCGGACGATACCGGCCAGATCGAGGTGGACCCGAGCACGCGTCTGCGTCTGCTGAAGATGGGCGCGGGTTTGAAGCGGATTGCTCTTGACCGCGGAACCATTCATGCTTTTATCTGGGCTCCTGCAGGTCAATTCGTCGTCGACACGCCATCGGCTGTGACAGTGGATCTGGGTTGCGCCTACACCTTGCAGGTGGATGATTCCGGCGCAGGGTTGGTGCGCACCTCGCTCGGGTGGGTCGGATTCAAGCTGAATGGCCGCGAGGCCTTCATCCCTGCCGGCGCAGCTTGTGCAACCCGGCCGAAGGTCGGCCCCGGCACACCGTACTTCGAAGATGCTTCCTCGGAGTTCCGCGCCGCTTTGGCGAGATTCGATTTCGAGGACAGCACGCTTCAGCAACGCGCGGACGATCTGGCGATTGTGCTGGGCGACTCCCGCAAGCGGGACGCACTTACGCTGTGGCATCTGCTGGCGCGCGTCGACGAGGGCCAGCGGATCCTGGTTTACGATCGGTTGCGAGAATTTGCGCCACCTCCCGCCAGTGTTACGGAGGAAGGAATCTTGCGTCTCGACCAGCCGATGCTCGATCGGTTGTGGAACGAACTGGGGTTTGACGACATCTCGGTTTGGCGCCATTGGGAGCGTTCTTGGTCTGGAACCGCCACGCCGGTTCGGGAAAAGTAGGCTGGAACAGCGTGACCTCGTAATCATAAATTCCCACTTCCCCCCAGATGTTCCGCACGCCTTGTTAACAGTCCATTCTCTGGTGGCGTCTCTTGAGACATGGGGTCAAATCAGCGATACGAAGGAGATTTCCAGAACATGAATTCACGACTCTTTGCGCGTCTTGCGACCGGCATGGTGGCAATCCTGTTCGGACTTACAACCTCCGCCCATGCGGGACCGCCTCTTATCTGTCATGTCATTGAGATCGGGCAGGCGAAATCCTTGCCCTTGGTTGATCCGTGGAAAGTTAACGCAGGCTATGACCTGAAGAACCTCACTCGCGACACTCTGGCAATTCTCGATGGGACTACTCCCGTCCTGGTGCGCATGGAGACCCTGCGGCGGGCCACGATTTACGCTCGCCAGGATCCACAAGCAGCGAAGGAGTTACTCACGCGCCTCCAAGCGCGGGCGGCGAACTCGGACGCCACCGGCCATCCCGAGGCCCTGGCCTGGTTTGACGCCGGTTATCTCATCGAAGCCTACAAACAATGGATAGGCAAAGGGGAACCAAATCCCGCGACCGGTCTTGACGGGTACAGGTTGATCCTGAAGGCGATCGGCTTGCGCGGGCAAGATTCGGAGATGGAATTTGCGGCTGCCCTCGTCACGCTCAAGGGCCCGGAAAAAGATCGCCAGGATCATGCGCGAAAAGCGATGGCAGGCGCGAAGAACGATCCTCTTCTCGCGCAGAACCTGGCCTCAGATTTCAATCGCCAGACGATCGCGGAATTGCTGGCCAACGCTTCTGCAGGGAGGATCTAACAAATGAACTCGCGGCTCAAGGAGCTTATCTCACAGACGGAAGCGAGATGCTGGATTCCTCGCTTGCTCGCGTCCGGCCTGTTGGCCATCGGCCTGGGCGGATGGCTTATCGCAGGTGAGGAACAGGCTGCGCCCGACCTGACGATCCACGAGTGGGGAACGTTCACCGCGATTGCGGGCAGGGATGGACACGCGATGGAGTGGTCGACGTTAACCGGGTCCGACGATCTGCCCCAATTCGTGGAACATATCAGCGCCGCCAATTTCAAGGCGGGGCTGCGGGGCACGATTCGTATGGAGACACCGGTGCTTTATTTCTACTCACCACGTGACGTGACCGTGTCGGTAAAAGTCGGCTTCGCCCAGGGACTCATAACCGAGTGGTATCCCCATGCATCTCGGATTCAGCCCAGCGGAGTCGTGCGCAACAGCAACTTGAGCGGGTTGCAGGCGGAGGGAAGCATTGCGTGGAAGAACGTCGCTGTTTCGCCGAGGCTAAACGGCGAGTTTCCGCGCGAAGTGCCGTCGAATCGCTACTACGCGGCTCGCGAGACCTCTTCCGCACCGTTGCGCGTGAAGACAGCTACGGGCGAACAGCAGGAAAAATTTCTGTTCTATCGTGGAGTTTCAGCCAGTCCCGTGCCGTTATACGCCAAGTTGAACTCCGATGCCCAATTGCTGGTCAAGGGTCTTAGCGAAGATGAAATTCCAGCCGTCATTCTCTTCGAGCGTCGCGGTGATCGAGTGGGCTATCGTTTCGCGGGCGCGCTAAAGGATGAAACGGCGCTGGACCCTCCGATGCTGACCGGCAGCGTGGATGTTCTTTGCCGCGATCTGGAAGGGGTTCTCGTCGGCCAGGGTCTGTACCCAGACGAAGCCCATGCCATGGTGGAGACTTGGCGAGACTCGTGGTTCGAAGAAGGCAGTCGTCTGATCTATATCGTGCCGCGCGGATATATCGACCACGTGCTGCCGCTCACCGTGAATCCCGCACCAGGACAAATTGTGCGTGTTTTTGTCGGACGTCTTGAAATTGTCACACCTGCCACTGCGAAGGCAGTCCAGACGGCCGTGGCTTCCAACGATGAATTGACACTCAGTAAATACCGCCGCTTCCAGGAACCAATTCTCCACTACTTGAAGGACGAGCACTCTGGTCCGGAGTAGCGCCGCGATACTCTTCGCGGCGGCCAGCGCCTCATCCAGCCGTGTGAGAGTAAGGATATCCGGTTTCGGGGAGTGTCGTTAGCATTTGAGCTATGAGTTCCTGGCAACGGTTTTCCTTGGAGGAATATTCTGATTCAGTCGAAAGAAGTTGGTTGGATCGTAGTGTGACTTGATCGTGACTATGCGATCCCATCGCTCCTGATAAGCCTCGGGCACGCGATCCTGCTCATCGCCGCTCATGAAATTTATGTAAACGCCAGGCTTCATCGCTGGCCGAAGTTTATGGAAGAGTCCGCGAATCCAGGAAATATTGCCGGCATCTGCGGAGGCTTCCGACCAGTTCGCCAGCAAATTCAGGATGAACGGAGCACTGCGGTCGCCGAAAGCTGTCTCTTCCGCGGCGACCCTCGCTGCCGCGCCGCCAAGATAGGCAAGCTCAATCTGGATGCCCGATGAAGGAATAGTGCTAACTGCTTCCACGATGTGATCAATGCTGCTGTCGTCGAGATAGGTGAAATAACCGGATTTCGTGTAATAGCGGCGGCCATGCGGGAAATCGGAATCCGCCATGGTTTGTAAGTTGATAAACGACACGATCCTGGTGCTAACCGTATTCGGACTGCACCTGGCCAGCGCGCGCTCGAAATGTGGACGGCCGGCGTCAGGGTCGCCGGTCCAAATCAGGGAATTGCTGGCCACTGGCCGGCCGCGGAGTTCAATCGGCAGCTTCTTTGCTTGGGGGGCGCGGCACAGATTAATGTTCCACTTCAAGTCGAGTGGCGCTTCGGCCATGAAGTCCCTCCAGTTTTCAAGGAGCGAGCGAATCTCAGCCTCAGGGGACAATCCTTCAGCGAGTACAACAGCGGTAAGCGGATGTAGTTTCAGTTCGAATTTCGTCACAACTCCGAAGTTGCCGCCGCCTCCACGCAAGGCCCAAAATAAATCCGGGTTTTCCCGCGAGTTGGAGTGCACGATGGAGCCATCCGCGGTTACGAGAGTGAACCCCTCGACGTTATCGCATGATAATCCGAATCGCCGGGTGAGCCATCCCGTCCCTCCGCCCAAAATCAGCCCGGAAGCGCCGGTGTGAGAGACGACGCCGGAGGGAAACACCAGCCCGGCTTCTTGGGTTGCGGCGTCAACCGTTCCCAGCAGGCAACCGCCCGTGATCTGGCCCCGGCGTGCCTCGGGGTCGACAACGACTTGCCGCATTCTTGACAGGTCAATCACTAAACCGTCATCGCAGGTGCTAAAACCTGCCAGGCTATGCCCCCCACAACGAACGGCAGTAAGAATTCCGATTTCCGAGGCGATCCGGATTGCGTTTTGCACATCGCTTACATCCACGCAGCGTGCGATCAGTCCCGGCGTGCGAGCGGCCATGCCATTCCAAATGACACGTGCGTCTTCGTAACCGCTATTGCCCGGGCGGAGCAAGTCACCTTTGAATTGCCGGTGGAGTGCAGAGTAGACCTCTTCGCTAGCTTCGACCATCTAGTGTTCTCCTGGCAGAATCTCCTCCGAACGTACAAGCGAAATAGTACCTAAGAAGACGGGGAACACTGGCACCGACGATCGCAACCGTCCACGAAGAACAACCGAGACTTGGCAGGGATCTTCACTCGGGCGCGTATGCCAGGTTGTCGAACCGAATGCCCGATCCATTTGACAGCTCGAAGGTGACGTTGGAACTAATGTCTCGCCATCCAGTCCGCAGGCGCTGCAGTTGTGCGGGCTTAATAGTGAACGAGATCGCCTGAGTCTCTGGAGAATGGATCGTGACCGTCGCATCCGATGCGCCGGCGTTGTAGACATCGACGCCGACAAAGATGCGAGGCCAAGAGAAGCGGAATTCCGCTGTGGTTGCTTTGGCGTCGGCGAAGGCAAGATTGAAGGTTCCGAATCCGCCCTCTGGGATGTTGATCCGCCACTCACCGGGGTCCCAGTCGATCACGCCGGAAGGATAGTGGCCCTTCAACACCGTACCAGCCGGGAGGTGAGGATCGTCGAAGGTAACGTAGTGCGGAGGAGCGCTTCCGCCCTTGCCTTGAATATCAATGTCACGCGCGTCGTCGTGCCGGATGCGCAGCACGCGGGTCGAATCATCGAACACAAAACCCGGTTGATCGAGATCGTTGCGCCGGTTCAGGGGCTTGCCGTTTGCGGCGATGAAATCGGGTACGAAATCCAGGCGGAGAACATCCGTGGATTGAGGATCAAAGGTGGAATAGGTAACGGAGCCCTTGCGGTAACTTATCTTCGTCACCACCGAACTTGAGCCGAGGAGATGGGATTCATCCGCCGGCGCCCACTCTGGCACGGCCCAGAAAGCATCCATCATTCTTCGCGGGCCGTCCGCAAATTCGTCGGTAAACCACCACTGCGCAGCGAACGGGGAATGAGCGTTGAGGGAGAGTCCCTGGAAATAGGTGACCCAGTTGAACGAACGGAACGCGGCATCTCGATAAGCGATGTCGCCAGACTTTGCGAAATAAAAAGCCTCGACCGCCGCGAGCCGGGAAGTGTGGCTGTCGCAGCATTGATTGGGCGCGTTGCAGCAGAAATTAATGCCATTCCCCTGCTCGGTTGTGACGGTAGCACCGTGCACGATGTACTTAGGCCATTTGGGAGTGGTCTTGACCCACTCGATCAGTTGCCTGGCATGCTGGCGCCACTGCAAGTCTTTTTCCGGATGAAGCAGGACGTAGCGCGCGAATTCCAGGGGGATGACCTGGTTCATGTTGTCCATGCTCGGCGGAGTATCTTCGAAATAACCGACCCATACGTTATTGGCTAACGGATATTTCTGAAACCAGTCCCAGGCGTCGGCGCGCACTCGGGTGTAACCGGCAACATCGCCTTGCCCCAGGCGCAGGAGTTCGTCGAACAGCATGATGGGCTCAATGACGTTGGCGGAATACGGGCCCATGGCGCTGCCTTCGGCTTTTCCGTCGCGTGCGGACAGCCGCACGGGCCAGGGTGAATGATCCGCGTCTCCGGGTTTGAAATTCTTGACAAGCGCGTCGGCACAGTGAATCGCGGCTTGTAAGTATTTGGTGTTGCCCGTCATCTCGTACAGGCGGAGATAGCCGTACCCATCCTCCCCAACCACATGCGGCTCCAGGTAGTCTTCACCAAGGTGGCTCCAGCCGGTGTAGCGCTTCGCGCCCGGATTCGCCGAGGCGTACGGCACCTGCGACCAGGCATAGCTTTCCGGCGTCAGGCCATTTTCCAGTTCGTAGTCTACGAAGCTCTGCAGGAATTCGAGGGTCCGGGGATCCCCGGTGTAGGGATAAAGGCGTTCTATGAAACCCTGCATCATGGCTCGCAGATAGCCGGTGGAGTTCACCCAGTGCAGGTCCGGCGCCAGTTCGAATGTGGTGCGGTCGAAATCGAAACAGCAATACAAATAATAAAGCCGCTGCCGATTGTACTGGTCCCACAGGATCGTCCATTGCGTGAGGAAGTACGACGAATACGAATAGCCGATGTCGTTCGGCATGGGCCAGGGGAGCAGTTTTCCCTGTCCATCCAACTGCGCTGGATGACCGGCGATGACGGGTTCGTCCACAACAGAAGTCACCGAAAACGGCTTCGGCTGCTGCCCGGCTAGTGTGGCTGCACAAAGGAGCGCGCTGAGGATAACCCGTGTGATCCTGGCAAACCGAGCCAGTACCGGCGATTGGATTTCATAGCGACCAAGTTTTGTGCCGGAGGCGAGTGCCATGCGTGCGCGCAATTATAGCCGCTCGCAGTACTGCCTCACCTTGCTGACGCGAGCGTCCGAGTGACAGCGCCGACGCTCGACTGGATCTGAAGTTCCGGTGCAACCTAGGGCCAGGTTGATCAAGTAAAGTTAATGTCACGACCGATTATGCTTGAGCCGACGATCGTGCGCGCTTGGCCAGATGCTATCCTGCTCACGCAAGCGACAGCCAGCCGACGGGGACGCTGTAGTACGGAAAGACTTTTCGTCATGATGGGCGGCTTCCGGGCCAAAGTTGTGGCTTGTCATGCAGAATCTTGGAGGCTGGCAATGCGGAGGCTAACGATGCAGAAGACGGCGTTCGGGCTGCTTGTAATTCTGTCGCTGATCACCGTCGGTTGCTCGAACGGCCGCAGCAATGGGTCAGAGCAAACCCTCCGGCTCGCCATGATTCCTACCACCGATCCTGGAAAGATCGTGCGTGAGAGCCAACCACTAGTGAAATATCTCGAGAAGGAGACCGGTTCTCGAATCGAACTGGTGGTTCCGACAAATTATGCGGCGGTGGTGGAGGCGATTGCCAATGACAGAGTGGATATCGCCTACCTGGGTGGATTTACTTTTGTACAAGCCTCGCAGCGCGCCGGTGTGCTGCCCCTGGTACAGCGGGAGCGCGACCAGAACTTTCACAGCGTGTTCATCACTCAACCCAGATCGGCCATCAACACTCTGACTGATTTGAAGGGACACAGCTTTGCTTTCGGCGATGTGAACTCGACCTCCGGGCATCTGATGCCGGCTTACTACATGCGGGCAGCCAATGTCGATCAGGGTGTAATGGCTAAGGCGCTGTACACCGGCGGGCATGACGCAACGGCGCTGGCGGTCGCCAACGGGAAGGTGGATGCGGGTGCCATGGATGAACTGGTGTACGGCAACATGATGAAGTCGGGAAAAATCACCTCCGAGCAAGTGAGGGTCTTTTACACCACGCCCGCCTTCATCGATTATGTGTGGGCGGCACGCAAGGGTCTTGATCCGAAGCTGAGCGAGAGTTTTGCCGATGCTTTGCTGAAACTCGATGCATCCAACCCGGAGCAACAAATTCTGCTTGACCTACTGAATGCAACCAAGTACGTGCGCGCCGAGGATTCGAGTTACGACAAATTGCGGCAGGCAGCGCGGGACGAAGGGCTTCTGAAGTGATCTATTCGCTCCAGAGCGTGGGCAGGTTCTTCCAGCAACGGCGCGAGCAGGTGCAGGCGCTCAAGGGCGTCACGCTGCAGATACGTCCGGGAGAGCAGGTCGCTCTTCTTGGTCAGTCCGGCGCCGGTAAGACGACGTTATTTCGACTGCTGAATGGGACGTTACGGCCGACCGCGGGCTCGCTGTTCTTTGACGGACACGATACCGTTTCGCTGAACGGCAGCGGGCTAAGAGCTATGCGCCGGAGAGTGGGTACGATTTATCAACAGCACAACCTCGTTCCTTCACTGACCGCGCTGGAGAACACGCTCTGCGGCGCGCTGGGACGGATGTCTCTTTTGGGCACACTGCGCGGCATGCTCCAGCCCGCCAAGGCTGACTCTGAACTCGCGCTGCACGCCCTGGAGCTGGTTGGTCTGGCAGACAAGCGCACAGCCCGCGCCGATGAACTTTCTGGTGGACAGCAACAGCGCCTGGCGGCTGCCCGTGTGCTTATGCAATCTCCAGATGTAATCCTGGCTGACGAGCCGACGGCATCGCTCGATCCGGAATTAGCAGAAACGATGACATCGCTGCTCGCCGGATTGGCGCGAGACAGCCGGAAGACGCTGATCATGGCGGTCCACAAAGTGGATCTGGCGACGCGATACTTTGCGCGCGTGGTTGGGCTGCGTGCCGGCGGCGTTGCCTTTGATGTGCCTCAATCCGAGGTGCAGGGTGATCTGCTGAATAATTTGTACGCTCGAGATGGCAAATCACCTGGCGATCGCGATGGCGACTACTCCCAGTACAAATTCCGCTGCGCTCGATAGTCTCCCGGCACGCGGTTACCCGCTCATGACGTTCCGCGGCATACTGTCCGCGGTTGCGGGGTTCGCATTGCTGGTTTTCTGCTGGCGGTTTGCCGAGATTCATCCGGGTGTCTTGCTTCGACCTGCTACAGCGGCCGCGCTGTGGAGCTTTGTGAGGCGGCTCTTCCCACCCGATCTGGCGCCCGAGTTTTTGCGTACGGTGATGCGCGCAGCGGCCCAAACGATGGCCACAGCGCTTGCGGGTACCCTGCTCTCCCTTACGATCGCCCTGCCGCTGGGAGTTCTGGCTACCGGCACCTTGTGGAACCGCGGAGTGTTAGTGGCGGCTGGCGATCGCTTCGGAGTCGGCTGGATGGCGAGCCGGCTGGCGCGGACAATATTAGGTTTTCTGCGGGCTGTGCCAGATCTGCTCTGGGCCTTGCTGTTTGTGGCAGCGGTAGGGCTCGGATCGCTTGCCGGAACGCTCGCTCTTGCGGTGGCCTATAGCGGCGTGCTCGGTCGTGTTTATGCAGATGTTTTCGAACACGTGGATACTCAACCGCTTGAGGCACTCCAGTCCACCGGTGCCACGCGTATGCAGATCTTCCTGCGCGGTGTTTGGCCGCAGGCCCTGCCCCATTTGATGGCCTATACGCTGTATTCGTTTGAGTGCTGCGTGCGGGCGGCGGCAGTTCTTGGCTTTGTCGGCGCGGGCGGCATCGGCTATGAAATCAGCATCTCGATGAGACTGTTCGAGTACGGCCAGGTGCTGACTCTTCTGCTCGTTTTCCTGGTTCTGCTCACCCTTACGGACGCGGCTAGCCGTTATCTGCGAGATCGCTTCGTCAGCCGGGCAACGAGTGCGAGGGAAACGAGGGCAGAAGGCAGTTCCTCCCGGTGGTTGTTGACCAGCAAATCTCGCAGGCTCGTCGGCTGGACGGCAGTTTTGTCCTTTACGGTGGCCAGTTTTGCGCTCGCCGGTTTTGCACCCGAAACACTCCTGCAAGCGGGGATTGCCGGCCGCCTGAGCGGCTTTGTTCGCCGCATGTTTCCCCTGGACTTGAGCTGGGCTTTCGTGAGCAGTCTGGGAACGGCTCTGCTGCAAACCATCGCCATCTCGTTGATCGGCACTCTGATCGGTATGGCATTCGCAGTTGTATTGGCGGTGCCGGCAACGTCCACCCTTACGTTTGTGCGCAGTGATTCTCCCGGGAAGCATGGGGTTACGGATCGAGCGCTGCGGTGGCTTCGGTTTTGGAGCGCGCGGCTGGTATTGAATATTCTGCGTTCCATTCCTGAATTGGTTTGGGTTCTCATCTGCATTCTTGCGGTGGGTATCGGCCCTTTCGCGGGTACGATTGCTCTTGGACTGCACACGGCCGGGGTGCTGGGCAAACTGTATGCAGAAACGATGGAGGAGGTGCCGCATCGGCCGGTGGAAGCGCTGCGTTCCCTCGGGGCGAGTCCTATGCAAGTGTTGCTCTGGGCTATCTGGCCGCAAGCCCGCCCTCTACTCAGCAGCTATACTGTGCTGCGTTGGGAGACCAATCTGCGGGCCTCAACCATTTTAGGTCTGGTTGGCGGGGGCGGATTGGGGCAGGTAATCTACAACAACGTGCAACTTGGTTTCTACCCACGCTTGACTACCCTTATCCTCATCATCTACGCCTTGGTTCTTGCCAGTGATTGGATCGGGGAACGGCTGCGCTTGCATGTGGCATGAATTGAGCGTCGCATAAAGATGACCGCCATGACTGTCAACCAACGATTCCAGAAAAGTGCGCAAGATTATGTCGCGTACCTGGGGACGCCCGAGGGGCGGTTGCGCACCGACTTGGCATTCAGGAACCTGGAGGATTTTATTTGCCGGTCTCGAGCCGAAGGCTCGTTATCCGCACTGGATGTCGGCGCCGGCACCGGGGCGATGGCAGTTCGCCTGGCGCGTCTTGGGATGCAGGTTACACTGCTGGATTCGTCCAAGGCGATGCTGGATATTGCGAAACGGACGGCTGAGGAAGCGGGAGTTACGCACAAGATCGTACTGCTACATGGGGAGGCTACGCAGTTGACGAAGTTATTTCAAACTGCGTCGTTCGATGTAATTCTGTGCCATAACGTACTGGAATATCTCGACGACCCGATGGCTGTGTTGTGCGGCGCGGCTCACGCCTTGCGGGATTCATCAGCGATACTATCGGTCCTGGTGCGGAATCGTGCCGGGGAAGTATTCAAGGCCGCGATCCAAGCGGGCGATTTGGCAGTTGCGGAAAGTAACCTCTCCGCTGAGTGGGGACAAGAATCTTTGTACGGAGGCAAGGTACGATTATTTACGCCAGATATCTTGCAAGCCATGCTGAAAGCGGCGTCGCTCGGAGTGATTGCCAGCCGGGGTGTACGCGTCGTGGCGGATTACTTGCCCTCGCAGATTTCTCGCAGTGCCGACTACGAACGGATTTTCGAGCTGGAGCGCAAGCTGGGCAGCCGGCCGGAGTATGTCGCAATCGCCCGCTACACACAATCCTTCGTGACACAACGCTTCGCGGGTTTGCCCTGATGGTGGATGGAGAATGGTTCAATGAATGACGTCGTCGTCAAATCTTCCTCCATGCTATCCGGCGCCCGGGCGCCCGAAGCCACAATTTCGCTGGGGCTCGGGCTCACCAACGAGTGCAACCTTTCCTGCTCTTTCTGCTACCGAGATCCAGCGCGCACCGATCGCCTCAGTCTGGATCAGGTGAAGTCCGTCCTGGAACGATTGCCGGTTCGTTCGGTGAATCTGGGAACTGGCGAGAACGGCATGCATCCAGACTTTAAAGCGATACTCGGGTACTTGCGAACACAGCCCATCAAGCTCACCGTCACTTCCAACGGTCACAGCGTTGCAGTTTTGGAAGACAACGAACTGCAGGCCTTTCATGACATCGAGTTTTCTCTCGATTACCCGACGCAAACGGAACAGGATGCACAGCGCGGAAGCGGCAATTGGGAACTGGTCCACCAGCAGGCAGAACGTTGTTTGCGGCTGGGTGTGCCGGTAACCATGATCGCGGTCATGATGAAGGCGAACTACTTTCGTCTGGCGGATGTGGCGCGAGTGGCCAAGCAGTTTGATGCTCCCTTGCGAGTGAATGTGTACCAGGCGGTACGATCCGACATCTATGCGTTGTCCTATGAAGAATATTGGGAGGGGTTCCGGCGTCTCTTCGCGGAGACCGATGTGATCGCCATTGGCGAGCCGCTGGTGCGAGCGATGGCGGGGCTCCCGCCGCATCGGGGAGGATGCGGCGTAAGCACCGTGAGGGTTACGCCGCGCGCTACGACGCAGCCCTGCATTTATTGGCCAGGCGCTGGGGAGCCGCTGTCGGATTTGATCTCGATGGGACTCCACATACTAGACTCAGTCCCCTTCGAGCAGGCCCGCACGCTTCCCGACGTGTGCCAGTATTGCGAGTTTCGGGAGTCGTGCCACGGGGGCTGTGCCGGACGACGAAGCCTCCAGGGCGCACTACGAGAGCCCGACCATTATTGTCCGATCGTTCGCGGGCACCGCCCGAAGCTCAATATCCGTATGGCCGCCGCCCGCGATCTGCCCAAGCTAGGCAGTTCGTGCACTACCGTAGTGATTGCCAGGCGAGAAGCCGCCGATTGATTTGTCTGCGATCAGCGCCTCATTCCTTTTGCGGTGGTTCCCGGCGTCAGGGTGCGTAGCGGGTGTAGACAAAGTCGCGAGCTTTGACAGGCTCGTGGCACGGGAAGCAGGTATTGAGCTTCGCCTCGTGGTCAGGTTTGCCGTCTTTGAATTGTGCGAACCCCCAGCCGCCCGTCGCAGCGTATTTTACTGAGTCCTTGACCATAAACTGAACGTTAATGGGGGGACCGGCAACGAAAGACTGGGCACGGCCGAAGACTTTGTTGTTTTCCTCAGACGAATCGTAGCTCCAGGCCAACCGCGCAATGATTGTGCCGTCCGGGAACGGAAGCTTGCCTTCCCGGTAAGCTTTGATCGCCACGTCGTTGCCCAGAATGGCGCGCAAATCGTTGTTGTTGCCGGCCTCGTGGGCCACGGAGATTAGCATCCAGTCGCGATATCCGGGCGGAATTTTGATTCCGAAGACCGGGTCGGCCACTTCATCGGCATGCCCAGAAGCGGGGGCTGAGACGGCGAGAACGCCGGCTACCGTTGCAAGTGCAACCAGCAAGAAAGCGATCGGCTTCATAGGTGCCTCCTTTGAAATTATTTTGCGTCCACCCAGGTATCTGAGCCTGTCAGCTTGACCGCCAGATTCGAAATAAAGATGTGGAGCGGCTTGCTATCGGTGGTGCCGCGATGATCGGTCGAGATCTGTAGAGGACCGGCCTTCTTGTAGGCCGCCCAGGTTGCGGTGACGACGCTCGGCTTCTTGTCCCCGCCGTGGTGAAAGACAAGATACTCGACGCGGTTATCCTTGCCGACGTAGAGTTCCCAGGTATCGCCAGGCGTGTAGCCGCCCAGGTCCGAGGGATATTTCACCACGACTTTCTCGGCAGTCCCCTTACCCAGTGGCAGTTTTTGCATGCCTTCATCGGTCACGGTGGCGCTGGTGTCCCAATAAGCATGGAGAGGGAACAGGAGCCAATAGTTATCGTTGGTGAAACCCGGATCGATTTCATTTTTCACGATGTCGGGCTGGCTGCTGAGCTCCGAGCGCAGGTATGTGACCTTGACCGGTTTGCCGTCTTTATCCTTCCCCTCATAGGACACCTTGCCGGTCTTGGGCTCCCAAACCCACGTACGGGAGACACTCACTCCCGGGAACTGTGCACTCCACGTGTAGCGGATCGCATCAATTTGCCCGAACGAATCAAGACCATACGTTTTGGCCACCTGTTCGAGAATCGGCGGGCGCGTCTGTGCCCAGGAGGTTGCCGCAAGAACAAGGACCAGCACCCCGAAAACTAGAAGACGGGCTGTGGTTACACGGCTTGCATTTGTCATGAATTTTGCTCCTCGGTGGATTAAGCGAACGCTGTTTTGGATGACGGGCAAAGGCTTTCGGATACATGAGAGTATTTTGGCGCCGTCAGTCCCTCGGGAAGCGGGTTACCGCCGGTCGTTTGAATCGGCGAAAGCCGACAATTACACCGGCAACTGCCACGGATCCGTATTCCAGCAGCATAATCCAGCCTGGAACCAACCACGGGCGCCCAATCGCGCGCAGATGCCAGACGCAGTAAGTAGGGATAATGCTCACTGTCCAGATGATGATCGGCACGGTCGACGCCGACCGCAGGAACGGCAGTAGCCAGAGCAGGTACCAGGGATATACGACGGGTCCGCATATAAGCGATGCTGCCATCGGCCATGCAAATGCGTCCGAGGACCATGGGGTGGATTTTATTCTCAACCAGATTGCCGCAAGAAAGCCGACGAGCAATGCCAGACCAGCCACAAACTGCGGAGCCACCACTCGCTCGAGTGTTGCAAACACCGGGTCGTTAAAGCGGAAACTCCGAACAAAAGTGCCGAGCGAGCCGATCGGAATTCGGCCGTGGTTTAGAAATGGCACGTACAGGAGCCCGACCACGACTGCCGCCAGCGCGCCGTCGCGCAAACGCACGCGCCTCCAGTAGAGTGGCAGCAGTACGATGGGGAGCAACTTCACCGCAACTGCCAGCCCAAACGCCAGGGCTGCAACCGCACGCCAGCGCCGTCCCAGCGCAGCGAAGGACACCAATAGCAGCAGCACGCCGACAATATCGATGTGACCGCTGCCGGCGACTTCTATCGCCAGCACCGGGTTCCAGGCATAAGCCAGAACCCAGTGCGCGCCTTGCCCGTCACGACGCAAGATCTCGAGCAAAACGAGAACGATCGCCAAATCGCAAACTACAAATGCTACCTTCAGCGTAAAGATAGATTCATGAATCGCGGTTACGGCGCGGAAGAAAAGCTCGGCGCCCGCTGGATATGGGCTCGGTAAATCCGGGTGGTTCAGCGTGCGGGTCTCGGGTGTGTGCAATCCAGCCAGCGCAGGGTCGCTGGGGACAACAATATAAGGGTTGTAGCCGAACCGCTGCGCGCGGCCATCCCAAAGGTAGCGATGAATGTCATCATCTAAACCGGGTGGCGTCAGTAGAAATGGCAGATGCCACAGAGCAGCCAACGCAAGCGCAATGACGATGGCACTGTGCGGAAATCTCGGCGTCGTGAAGAACTCACGGATAGCGAGGAGATACGCGATGCCGGCAATTCCCAGCAGAATGAGGAAGGACGGTTCACCCAGGGCGCTTAGCTTGCGTGAGCAGATCGTCAGCGCCACAAGCAAGATGAGGCCCAACCCGTAGAGCCTGCGGGGTGGAGTGAGCTTCACAGGTTTTCCGTGCCCGTCCGCGACTGTCCCGTCGCCTGCCCCCACTGCTTCAGCCAGACGGCGGTTCGTGGCGCTCTGGCGGGAGCGAGGCGCAATTCCGCGGCAAGCCGAGTTAAGTCGTCCGCCACGTCGATGTCGTAGAAGGGATCCGTGAAGCCAACGGAAAGCTGCAGTCCGCGAGCACGCGCCAGCAGGGCCTCAAGCGCGCTCTGAGTGCCCATGCCATCGCCATCGAAAAGCGCTGGATAGGCAGCCTTGGCCCCCACCAGATAATAGCCGCCATCATGTGTTGGTCCAACCACCACGTCGTGCCCGTCAAGCGCCTCGAACGCGCTGGCAAGAACGGAAGCGGGCAGATGTGGGCTGTCGCTGTTGAAAGCAACCACGCGTTGCCGGCCAAGCGCTGCGAAGTGTGCAAACACCGAGGTCAGGGCTGCTGCAAGGCCCTCGCCCGTCTGCGCCACGACAACCACGCCGCCTTGGGTCAACTGTCTTAGTTCTTCGACATCCGAAGCGGGGCACATAATGGCAACCTCCGCATTGCCCAGGGAAGAGTCCGACGACCGCGCCAGCGCCAGGGTGTCGTCCAAGAGGCAACGATAGAGCTCGGTGACCGCTTCCACTGAAAGGCTCTGAGTTAAACGGGTTTTGACCCGGCCCGGCCTGGGTGCTTTTGCCATGACAACCAGGGTGCGGCCACGGTCGGGCGAATGTGCCGGGCTTTCGCGGGTGGATTCCATAGCAGATTCCTGTGCCAAGAGTCACGTGGCCCGTGGCATTGCGGCCCTTCGATGCCGAAAATAATAGCGCACTATCAGGGAAAGGATGAACCATGCCGCTCCGATTGTGCCCCTCAGCGTACCGCTAATCTTCGATTGCCCAATGCGGGGATAATAGCTGACCGGCACCTCAACGATACGGAATCCACCGAGCGCACCTTTCAGAATTATTTCGACCGCCCAGCCGTACGTCATCTCCTGGAGCTCAAGGCGGCGAAGGACATCGGCGCGCCCGGCGCGGAACGGTCCCAGGTCGCTTATCCGCAGACCGTACAAAAGCCTGATCAAGAAGGCTGCCAGGCGGTTACCGAAGGCGGCGTGCCACGGCATCGCCCCGGGGATGCGCTGCTTCCCGAGGCGCGAACCGAGGGTGATATCGGCACGCCCTTGAATGATGGGGGCCAAGAGAAGTGGGAGTTCAGCCGGTCGATCGCTGTAGTCGCCGTCAAGGAAGACGACGACATCGGGAGTGCTGGCATTCGCGAACCCGGTCAAACAAGCACGACCGTATCCGCGGCGAGGTTCGTGGAGGACGCGAGCTCCCATCTTGGAAGCGATCTCGGGTGTCCCGTCGGTTGAGTTGCTATCAACAACCAGGACCTCGGTGACATTATCGGACGGGAGATCAGCTAAGACGCGACCGATGGATTGGGCTTCATTGTGCGTAGGAATGACGACCGACACTCGCACTTGGTCTTCGCTCAAGTCACTTCACTCAAGTCACAACGCTCAATTCAGCACGCTCAAGTTACCACCATGGGGAGGACGGCCAGCGGCGAGCCAGCAAGGCGTCGACGCCCCATGCTCGACCGGCCCGGCCCACCGAGAGCGCAAGCGATGCGAGCACCGGAACCAGCAGCTCCCAAATCCATGCCGTGCCCCACTCAGACACCCAAAGGCTGGCCAGATACAGAAACGCGACAAAGGCGAGCGGGCGCGTCAGTAGACCGACGACCAGCAGGATGCCGAGAGAGATCTCGGTCATCGCCTGCATAGGAGCCGCCATCGCGGCGTGACTCGCCGCCAAACCCATAACGGCCTTCCACGCGGCCGGCGAGTGACTCGACTTTATGTAGTAGTTGATCAGGCCTGCGTAGCCCGCCGGAGTGTAGAGACCCTTTCCCAGATTTTCGAAGAAGACCGATACCAACATCGCGCCGATCGTGAGACGAACGATGGCCAGTCCGTTTGCGGCGGGAAATTGGTCGGCCACATTTTGGGTTGGGCTTGCGCTCGTCATGGTCGTGAACCTCGTACCCCGATGCCGTGCCAGTTTGCGACGGGAAGAAGGGGATTCGATATCTTAAGCGGTTTTTCTTGTTCTTGCCAATGGATGGGTAAAAGTTATTTAAGCCCTAGCAGGACGCGGGGCGTACCGCTAAGACGAGCGCAGAGCGCTCTTAAATAACCGTCGTCGAATTCAATGACTCGCGATCTGGTGACTGGCGATCTAGTGAGTGCGCTGGGTGATTCCCTCGGCCGCGGCCTTGAATTGGAAGCTGAGGTACAACGTGCCGTCGACACTGAGCGGATAACCGGTCAAAGAGCCTGGTTCATCGGTCTGGAAAGTAGGAGATTCACCGATCATGATGTTATAGGTTTCGCCTTTGGTCGCATTGAAAGTTGTGTAGGCTTGCAGGGTATGACCGTTCGGAGGATCGTCGTCGCAACTTACTACGGTTGGTTGTGAGGCGGTCCCGGTGAATACATAGGTGAGGGTGTCGTAGCGACTGCTCGCGGTGTTCACGATGATGGTGCCGTCGGACGGCGCCGTATACGAATACCATGCCGTGCGAAAGGTCCTGGTATCCGTTAGGCCCGTTACTTCATTTTTGGGGTTGCACGGCGGCGGATTGGTAAGCGGCAAAGGTGTGAAGCCTTCGGGGTTCTGCTCGGAGCCATCGGCGTTGATCTGCGGGTAAGCCTGCGATGAGTCAGTGTAATCGGTGAAGTGCGGCTTAGTAATGACGGTTGCGGTGGCCTGCGTATTATTCGTGGTCGCGACCTGCTTGGTGGGCGAGGCTGGAACCGCCAGAGTGCCAAGTTGAGTTCCGTCAATCAGGGTGACGAGGTAGTCGCTCAAAGCCGTGCCGATTTTGTTTTTCGCGACTGAATTGGTCACAACGAGCACCGCTTCCCCTAGCGGGAAACTCTCACAGATACCACTGTAGCCGTCGGCGTAACATGCCAGCTGGTCAAAAGGAACAGCGGGAAGTGGAGGACTTAATGGAGGGAGTCCGCCAAAATCCCATCGAGTATTGGTGGCGCGGTCGGCGGCCGTAATTGGCGTGGGTTCTTGTACGTCGGAACCGTCGGGCTCGGGAGCGTAAACGCACCCGATACCTACGCTGCCGAGGGGCCCTCCGCAAGAGACATAGCCAGGAAACGGCAGCACTCCCTTGACCACCACCGATTCAATTCCGGCTGTGTCGGTACCGGACAGGACGACATCGAGAACAGCGTAATTGATCGTCGGCTCTTTATGACACGACTGCGCCGAGCAGGGATAGTATCCCCAGTCATAAAGAGTAATGGTAACCGTGACGGGGTTCCCGCTCGCGTCGGTTCCAGGGAGAGTCGCGGTGCCTTCAGCATTCAGAACCGCGCAGACGCCGCCGTTTGGCGTGGGCGGGCAATTGTCAAGAAAGCCGTTCTGGGAGGCTCCGACATCTGCTCTGCGGATGGCGAACATGGGAAGCGAAGCGAAAATCAGGAAGAACACAAATCCGCGAACTACTCGGTGGGTGAGCACCATAAGCGAAATCCTCTTCACGTTGTGGGTACGAATAGACGAGAGTTCTGGAAAGTCCCTGGGGAGGGTCGATGTAGTGTAGCAGTGTTAACAAATTGGTCAAGGGCTTTATTCCGCGGAAAATTGTGCCCCCGGTTCCGTCAGCGCGATGCAGTGTCCTCGCCGCGACCACTTAGCCGCAGCTCGTTTTCACGGGGAGCGAAGGCGATTGGCACTTGGAGGACCTTAGATAGGAAGGCTTTTCACTTGCTCCACCAGCAGGCCAAATCCGGCGCGGCGCGCTTCGGCTTCGATGGATGAGAGTTCTGTCATCAGTTCGGCACGTGGATGCTGTCCGATTTTGAGCCGCACGAGTTCAAGGCGCGCTTTCAGTGAGATGAAATTCATACCTGCATTCCTGGCTTCCGACGGAAGGGAGGCAAGAAGCTGAATCGCCTCGTCGCGTTTTCCTGTGGCACTCAAGTATTCCGCTATGCTTAAACGGCCATCGAACTCGGTTTCGGGGTCTTTACTTGCGATCTGGTGAATGCGCTGCACGTGAGATGAGGCGCCCGATGCATCTTTCTCTGCAACCAGTACTCTTACCAGAACAGACGCGGCTTCTGCTTCATCGTTTGAATCCTGATTATCGTGAAAGTCTTTGGCCGCTTTGAACGCTTTGTCCTCGGCGCCGTGCAGATTGCCACGTTCAAGATCAAGTTCGGCGAGTGAGATCAAGTCCATGGCGACGGCGTCTTTGTCCTGCAATTGAGTATCGACGGCAAGCGCTTCCTGGTAATTTTTCTGAGCGGCGTTGAGGTTGCCGCTGCGAAACAATACATCTCCCATGTTCATCAGGCACGTAGCCGTGGCCGGCTGGTCCGCGTTTTGTCGTCTCAAACGTAGGACTTCGGCGTAAGTGGCCAAGGCCCGCGCAGAATCTGTCTCCGATTGATAAGTTGCAAGATTGCTCAGGGCAATCGCTTCGGTCGATTGATTCTTGGTGTCGCGAGCAAGGATGAGTGCGCGTTGAACCTCCTTCTCCGCGCCGGAAAGATGTCCTTGTTCGGCGAGAATTTTGCCCCGAAGGATGCGCGCCAGAGCTTCGTCATATTTGTCATCGATCGGAAAGGCCGTTTCCAGAGCTCGTTGGACGTAGCCCTCAGCATCTTCGGGTTTACCCATTCTGTCGAGGACTCGAGCCGCGTTGTAGTAAGCCCCGGCGAGATCCTTCTGAGCACCCGCTGTCCGATTCACCTGAATCACTCGATCGTAGAGTTGCTTCGCTTCAGAGTAGCGACCGCGATCTGTGAGCCAGGTGGCAATGTCGTTGAGAGCCACGGCAGCGCTGACGTTATCACCGAAGGCCGAAAATAGATTCTGCGCCTCGTTGCACGCGGAGTAAGCTTCGTCCACGTGTCCCAGATTGCGATGGGCCCAGCAAAGTTCCAGTTGAGCGCGGGCTTGCATCATTCGGGCGTTGCGTTTTTGGGCCTCGTGGAGGCCAGTTTCCGCGGCTCGCAATTCGGCAGTGTAGTTGTTCATGGTTCCGTAAGCTTTTGCCCGGGTCATTTCGATACGGGGGTCGGTTCCGATTGGCGGCGGAAGCTTGGCCAGTTTGTCGAGCGTCGCGAGAGCATCGGTCGCCTTCGAGCCTTCAATCTGTACCGAAGCGAGGCTGAGGCCGTAATTCAGATGTTGGGGAAACAACGAGGAGAGTGAGCGGTAGTTGTCGATTGCGACCTGCCACTGCTGGTTCATTTCCGCCGCGCGTGCTTGAGCGAGCACAATGTATTCCTGCGGAAGGGAAGCTTTCTCGGCCAGCGTGGAAGCCTTCTGCGCTTCCTGAGCCGCTTCCGCGTCGTGCTTGAGCTGGGCCCACGCATCAGAGAGTCCCCAATGGATGGAGACGTTGTCGGGATCAAGATCAGACGCTTTCTTCAGCAGCGAGAGAGCGCTGGTCGCGTCAAAGGAGCGAAGCTTATCGAGGCCCTGAAAGTAGAGACGGGATGCTTCGGGCACAGTGGGGAAAAGATTCTGTAATTCGCTGAGTTGAGTGTCGGACAACTTGGCGCTTCCCAGCTTCTCACGAATCTGCGAGGCTGCGTCAGCGATGAGTTTGCGGTAGTCGGCGGCGGAACCGCTTTCATGAAAGTCACCGGCTGTTTTCCCGAGTGAGTCTTGAAGAAGAACGTTGATTTCGAGATCGGGACCTGCGACGACCGCGTACCGGCCGAGCAGCAGATAATTGGCACCCAGCGCCTGGCGCACACTGGACAGGTCTTCGCGCTCCAGACTTTGGCTCTGTTCCACCGACAATTCGGTCTTAACGCTAGAAATTTCGCTGGTCGGGACCGCATGGATGCCTTTGGATCCGCCGAGTTGAGTGGTGAGACTCTCACTGAGTTCCGTGGCCAGCCAGTCGTACTGCGAGTCTCCAGAATTGTTTCTGAAGCCGATGACCGCCAGAGTGGGCTCGCCAGTCATCGCGCCTGCTTTTCGCCACTCGTATCCCCCGACCGTGCCGAGAGCAGCCAGGATCACTCCACCCGCGACGAAAGACGGCCAACGTCGCCGCCGAGCAGCCAACGCATCTACAACTTCTAAAGTGCTACTGAACCTTTCTTCAGGCTTCCGGGCCAGGCAGCGAAGGATGGTGCGCTCCACTCGGATCGGTAGATCAGGAACATACTTCGAGGGTGCGATGGGTGCCTGGCTGAGCTTCTTCGCTTGCAGTTCTTCTACTGTCCGGGCGTTATACGGCCAGCGGCCCGTGATCAACTCGTAGAGCACGATTCCAAGAGCGTAAACATCTGTGGCAGCGGAGACTGTTCCGCCTTCAATCTGTTCCGGAGCCATGTAGGCAGGGGTGCCGACGCTTCTGCCGCTACCTTGTTCGGCGGCGCGCACATTATGAGCGAGCCCAAAGTCGGTAATCACGGCGCGAGTCGGGGAGCCGTCGCCCTGCTCCATCAGGATCACGTTGCTCGGCTTGAAATCCTGGTGAATCACGCCAGCGCGGTGGGCGGCGCTTAGGCCTTCCGCCATTTGCCGAGCTAACGCCAAAGATTCATCGAGCGGCAGGCTGCCTTTGTTCTCCATGCGGGTTGAAAGCGTGATTCCGTCGAGCAGTTCCATGGTGAGAAACGCGATCGGGCCGGAAGGGCGCGGGTCGTAAACGAGGTCGAAAATGCGGCATACATTAGGATGAGTGACCTTGCGCGCCAACTGGATTTCACGTTTGAATTGCTCAATCGCAACCGGACTACTGGCAATCGAAGCGAGGACGGTCTTAACGGCTACGCGTTCGTGCAACTCGAGATCTTCAGCTTCATAGACCTCGCCCATCCCCCCTTTCGAGATGAAGCGAAGTATGCGGAAGCGATTGGCGAGCAAATCGCCAGGAGCGAAACAAGGTCCTTCTGGCAACTTCGTCGGTTGCGCGTCCGGACTGTAACTAAGTTCGGCTACGCCGGCGTAGGGCGCAAGAGAGTCGTCCAGGCTCCGCTTGGAGTCTTCCGGGCCAACCGGTTGGGGCGCTTTAGGATCCGAGTCTGGCATGGATCGTGCCGTGGATACGCATTATCCCACAGCGTAAGTGCGCGAACCGATAAGTAACTCAAGCCGACGATCAGATGTGTGGATTCCGAAATTGTGCGAAATTAGTGGCATGACAAACACGGCTTTGTCTCCGGGCGTCAAACTGGCATGGCAGCTGGCCGGGGATTTAGCGGTCCGTGAGAAGTTGGATATTCTGCCCCGGCACATCTTGTACGGAATCTGTGCGGTCGAGAAGCTGTTGAACGCGCGGCAGAAGGAGAACAAGAACAACGATGATCCGGCGTTTCTGGCCAAGTCCGAAGTCGACCAATTGAAGGAACTCTTTGGACGGCACGGGCTGGATTTCGCTTCCTTAAGGCGTGCCCTTCGGCTTTCCTCCAACGTGGCCGTGACCGATGCTACTACCGTCCCTTCGAGCCAACGCGTGAGCCGAAGTCCTGCGGCCAAACAGATTTTTGAAACCGCTGAGCATGTTTCAGCTCAATCCGGAGTATCCCAACTGAACCTGTCAGGGTTGTTTCTTGCGGTCCTGCAAGCGCGTGATCCTGAAATCGAAGCCGCCACCGCCTCTCAGAAACAAGAATTGTTGAACGCAGTTCGAGAGCTGAGCGCTTTGCAACCGGAGCAACCACGGTTTTCCATCAGCCTGGATAGTGTTTTGAAGGATCTCGATGCAGCCGTTTCCCGGGATGCCGGTCCATTGCACATTGCCGAGTCACTCGACGCCAGCGTCGTTTTTGAAGCACGGCGTCAGCCGGATGCCATCGAACGCCTGGCTGCGTTAAGTGAACTTACCTGGGAGTGCGGCACGCTCGGTCTTCTCGATTCGATGCTTCAGAAATCTGTGGATCTGCTGCTTCGCCTCGTGGGTAAGGGCGAGCGCGGCGTCATTCTGGTTCGGGATCCGAAAGATAACGAGCTCCTGCTCAAGGCTTGCGCTCCCGGTGGCGCGGTTCCGATGATCAGTATGACCTCGGCGAAACGAGCGATTGCCGATAGAAAGGGCTTCATCTGGAAGCGCGGCGAAGATCTCACGATGAGTCAAAAAGATTCGAACGTCGAGTCGGGAATGTATGTGCCCCTGGTGGTTAACGGCCAAGCCCTCGGCGTGATTTGTCTGGATTGCTTTTGCCCGCGGCAGTCTTTTGGCCGGGAAGATCTCCTTCTGGTGACCTCGTTCGCGCACCAGTTGGCCCTGGCAATCGCTAACCACGAACTGCAGCTCACACTAAAGCAGAATGCCGAAGTTCTCGAAAGGCTGCTGACCAATTTCTCTCCGAAAGTACGGACCCATTTGCTGCGGCGGGCCCAGATGGGTCGCTTGCGCCTCGGCGGCGAGAAGTCGGTCGTGTCCGTGCTGTGCGCGGATATCCGCGGTTTCGCGCGCTTGACCGCTGATATGCCTACCGAGGAAGTGGTTTCCTTGCTGAACGAATATTTCGCCGCGCTGACGGAGTCCATTTTTCGCCATGACGGCACCATCGACAAGTTTGTCGGCGATGCGATCCTAGCAGTTTTTGGAAGTCCCGAAAGCGATCCGCATCATTGCCACAAAGCGGTGTTGGCCGGCATGGACATGCAGGCAGCGGCCAAGGAGGTAAGTCAACGGCGAAGGGCAAAAGGGGATGTCAGCTGCGAAATCGGAATCGGGATCCATACTGGAGAAGTGCTGCACGGATTCATCGGGTCGCCGGAACGAATGGAGTTCACGGTGATCGGAGATGCGGTGAATCGCGCATCACGCTACTGTGATGGGGCGAAAGGCTGCGAGGTGCTGATTAGCCCGGAGATCCATCAGCGCACGTGGAATAGTATCGAGGCGCAGCAGATTTCAATTCCCACCAAGCACGAGGGCGATCTGGTCGCGTATCGCGTGGATCGGGTCCGAGAACGGCGTTGAGGTGCTGCCCGGAGTGGTTGATGGAAATTTCCGCAACTGATTTCCCGGTACTTTTCAAGTTGTGGCGCCGGCCGACCTGGCGTCCTTTCGCGCCTCCCGAATGTCTTTAATGTTGCCCATCACGATAATTGCGGCGCCGGCTTGAATCAGAAGTTTCTCTGGAGGATTCACCCATAACCTGGAAGCTGCCGATGGGCCCGCGCTCTTCACTGCCAGCACCAAAAGGTTGTGCCTGGCATGAATCTTGATCTCGCTTAAAGAAACGCCCACCCAGGATGAAGCGCCATCAATTTCAATTTCCTCGACCCGCAAGGTTTGCGACTGATCTTTCAACATCAGATCAAGAAATCCGACGACTTGGGGACGGATCAGTTCACTCGCCATCCTGAGTCCACCAATATGGCTCGGAGAAACTGTGGCGCCCGCGCCTGCCCGCAACATGCGCTCGGCAAACTTCTGGTCGGAGGAACGCGCCACAATGCGCAGATTGGAGAATGCCTGGTGCGCGATCACGGTTACCACCAAGTTGTCCTTATCTTCAGGTAAGGCCGTGATCAGGCCTTTGGCATGTTCGATGCCGGCTTTGCTCAGAACTTCTTCCTCTGTGGCGTCGCCAACGATGTACAGCATGTCGCGGAAGAGATCGGGGTGCGTCTCG